>ERZ779890.299-NODE-299-length-55505-cov-10.916249_pt1 | contig 55505 bp, 53 predicted proteins | sample MGYA00511553_ERZ779890 | MGnify/ENA primary metagenome ERZ779890 (study PRJEB29588, sample SAMEA2152064) | human gut metagenome | biome: human gut; feature: human-associated habitat; material: faeces | place: Denmark | collected 2008/2010 ... | reverse complement strand
GTGATTTTAAGGGACAGTCCCTAGAATTCCCCCTCACACAAATTCCAATTTATCTGATTGATTTTATGGCAATATGCTTATTACTAACTCCAAAAGTGCTGTTATTATCGGAATTGATATACTTATAATTATTATTTTGCCTCCCAAATCTATTTTGCTAGCTATTGCACTTTCTCCAGAGTCTTTACAAATACTTACTGCAAATTCTGTAAGTATTGCTATTCCTGTTATTTTTAGTATTATTTTTAAAAATTCATTTCCTATACCCGCTTTTTGACTTATATTAGATAACAAATTTATTATTGAATATAGCTTGTCCATTACCATAAGCAATATAATTGCTCCTGCTATTATAGATGCATAGATTGTAAATTCAGGTTTGTACTGTTTTAAAATAATTATAAGAATAAGTGCTACTAATCCTACACCTATTATTTTTACAATTTCCAATTACATTCACCCTTTACAATCCAAATATTGTTCTAACAGTATTAAATAATGTGCTTATTTCTTTTATTACCATTGTTAAAACTATTACTAATCCGTGCAAGAGTAGTCATCATTGCTTGGTCTTCTCTTCCAGCTCTTACTAATACTTGATGTAATACAGCAACTAATATTCCTATTGCCGCTATTTTAAATAATAAATCTATGTTCATATTTTTACCCCTTTTACATTAATATTATTACTATTGCCATTCCTATAAGCATTCCAAGGGTCCTATACATTTTTTCGCTTTTATCTCTTTGTTGTTCAGCCTTTTTTATTTGGCCCTCCAAAAAATCAGTAGTTAATTCTATTTGGTTAAGCTGACCTGTTACATCTGTTTTTCCTAAAAGTTTGCTCAAATTTGATAAAGCTAATCTATCTTCATCATTTATATTAAGTTCTTCCATATTTAATGCTAAATTCCATGCTTCCCCTGCGGCTAAAACTTTCATTTTTTCACTAGCCACTCCAAAAACATTAGAAATATTAGAATTTGTATTTTTTGATATTTGTTCGAATATTTCCGGTATTGGTTCATATGTGTATCTTATCTTTGTTTTAAAGATATTAAGTGCATTTTTAAATTCTTTTAGTTCGTTTACTCTATTTCTATATTTATTTGATACCAATATTCCTATAAGTGAACATGATAAAAATATAAATGTATATATTACAATTTTTAATCCTAACATAGTTTAATCACTCCATAATCATGTATTCTAAGTTTTTTCTATCCAGTGTATATACTTTATCTATTTCTGCTTTTCTAATTTTGTCATTCAAAAATACTATTCTTTCAAATATATGTAGATTTAACAAAGTTTTTAAATTTGGATTTATAGATATTTCCTCTAAACTTGCACCATGTGCTGTAAATATTCCTTTTATTCCTGAGCATACGGCATAATTTATCGCCGAAATTTCTTCTTCTTTTCCTATTTCATCTGCAACAATTACTTTGGGTGACATTGACCTTATAAGCATTGTCATTCCTATTGCTTTTGGAATATTGTCTAAAACATCTGTCCTAATCCCCACGTCATTTTGAGGCACACCTTTGTACATTGCTGCGATTTCTCCTCTTTCGTCAGCTATACCCACATTTATTCCTTTAAATTCTATTTTTTCTATTCCTGTACTAATTCTTCTTACTAAATCCCTTAATACTGTAGTTTTTCCGCACACCTGGTGGTGACACTATTAAAGTTGTGTAGATATTATTTTCTTCTGTATTCAACACATATTTCAAAAGTTTATTACTGCATCCTTTTATTTCTTTTGCTATTCTAAAGTTTAAGCCTGATATGTAATTTATATTACTAACTTTGTTGTTTTCTATAACACAACTTCCGTGTAATTCCTATTCTATGTCCACCTTTTACTGTAATAAACCCTTCACATATTTGATTTTGGAAAGAATAAATTGAATTATCGCAAACCTTTTGCATAGTTTTTAATATGTCTTCTTGTAAAATATTACATTTAAATATTTCTTCACGTTTATTGAATTTTAATATTAGAGGTTGTCCTACTCTTAATCTAATTTCTTCAATTGTTTTTAATTTTTCTTCTGTTTCGGTTTCAAAAAAGTCTGTTAATATTTTTAATATTTCTTCTGGAAAATAATTTAATATATCAGAAACTAGCATATATACTCCTTACCTTATAACTTGTCTTTAAATATATATATGCTAGTTAAAAAAAATTAGAACTAAAAAATTGTAATTTGCAAAGCAAATTACAATTTATCTTAATACTTGTATTTCTACTAAATCACCATCTTTTAGATTATACTTCTCTCTAAAATTTATGTTAGATACAATTTCTATTATATTTCTTTCATAGTCACTTTCTTCTTTTAAATTTTTTTCTGACCTTACTATATATGCTTTTTGCTCTAACAGTACACATTCTTGCACTTGTACATCATATTTTCCGCCATATTCTTCTGCTTTTATTGTATACGTTGATTTTAAATTATATGGTTCGTTAAATTCAATATTTAGTGTACCTGGGTATAGTTTCATATTTGTTTTTTGGTAAAACGCTTCTTTCATCATATTTACAAATATTTTTGCTATTCCCATTCCCTCTATAACTTTTCCTTCTAATATCATATTTATCCTTCTTTCTTTTTCTATTATAGTTAAAAAAATAAATTTGTCAATTGTTTCGGGAAATTGTAATTTGGAATGAATTCAGGACAGTCCCCAAAATCCCCAGGTTTGGTGATTTTAAGGGACAGTCCCTAGAATTCCCCCTCACACAAATTCCAATTTATCTAATAATCTGCTGTTTGCAAATTGCAAAGAAAAATGTCGTTTTTACTTGATTTTATTAAAATAATATTTTAAAATTAACGTAAATAACATTTTGGAGGAATTAATATGAATATTGACCCTATTATAATTGGTATTGCAGGTGGAACTGGTTCTGGCAAGAGTACTCTTGCAGATAATATTAAAAAAGAATTTGCACATAATATAACAATGATATCTCATGATTGTTATTATAAAGCTCATCCAGAGCTTCCTTTTGAAGAAAGGACAAAATTAAATTACGATCATCCTGATTCTATAGAAACAAGCTTGCTTATAGAACATTTAAAGGAATTGAAAAAAGGAAATTCTATAGAAAGACCTGAATATTCATTTATTAATCACCAAAGAGAAGATAAAACCGTTACTGTAGTTCCTAAGAAAGTAATTATTGTAGATGGTATTTTAATTTTTGAAAATAAAGAATTACGAGATTTAATGGATATTAAAATATTTGTAGATACAGATGCTGATATTCGTTTTATAAGAAGACTTTTAAGAGATGTGCAAGAAAGAGGTCGTACATTAGATTCTGTTGTTACACAATATTGCACAACTGTAAAGCCTATGCATGAACAATTTGTTGAACCTAGTAAGAAATATGCCGATATTATTGTTCCAGAAGGTGGATACAATACTGTTGCATTAAATATGATTATAGAAAAAATTAGAAGTATTATTTAAAAGAAGTGGTTAACAACCACTTCTTTTATCTATATAAGTTTTATTCCGTTTTGTTCCATTATTTTAAAAGCTATTTCATTATATTCTTTCCTATTGTGATTTGGTGCATCATAAGTTTCAACTGCATTTTTATATATTACAACATCTATATCCAAATCATTTTCATTTATATAATTCTTTAATGGTATAGCAAAATTCATTACGCATAAATCTGTACAGCAACCACACAAAGCTATTTCTTTTAGATTGCTTTCATTATTTTTTATATAGTCATAAAATTCTTTTGTTAAAAATCCTGATGTTGAGTTTTTTCTAATTAATTTCATATTGCTTTCATAAGGCTTCAATTCTTCTATAAGTTCAGCTTCTTCAGTTCCTAATATACAATGTTTTGGAAAATTTTTAAACTCTTTAGAATTTTCATTATGTCCTTCTTGAATACTTATTATGTCATTTTCTTCTTGGACATATTTTTTAATTAGATTTATGATATTGGGTGTTATATTATTTATTGCTTTGTCTGCAAGAGCTCCTTCTTTTACAAATCCATTTACCATGTCTATTACTAATAAAAGCTTTTTCATATTAAAAGTCTCCTTTTTATTTATTTGAAACTATAAAATTCCAACTGTCTCTACACATATCTTCTATTCCTTTTTCTGCAACCCATCCTAATTCTTTTTTTGCTTTTGAAGGATCTGCATAGCATGTAGCTATATCTCCTGCTCTTCTTCCAACTATTTTATATTTAACTTCAACATTATTTACTTTTTGGAATGTATTTACTAAATCTAGTACAGAATATCCATGTCCTGTTCCTAAATTATATATTTTTACTCCTGCTTCTTGTCTAATTTTTGCAAGTGCTTTTAAATGTCCTTTTGCTAAGTCTACTACATGGATATAATCTCTAACTCCTGTTCCATCTTTTGTTGGATAGTCATTTCCAAATACACTTAATATTTCTAGTTTTCCACTTGCTACTCCTGTTATATATGGCATAAGGTTATTTGGTATGTCATTTGGATCTTCTCCTATTAATCCACTTTCGTGTGCCCCTATTGGATTGAAGTATCTAAGCAGTGCTATGCTAAATTCGTTATCTGCAACATAAACATCTTGTAAAATTCTTTCTATGAATAGTTTTGTTGTTCCATAAGGATTTGTTGTTCCTCCTGTTTTGCATTCTTCTGTTATAGGTACTATTTCTGGATCTCCATATACAGTTGCTGATGAGCTGAATACTATCCTTTTACAGTTATATTTTTTCATTAGTTTTAGCAATACTAATGTCCCTGTTATATTATTATGATAATATTCTATTGGTTTTACAACAGATTCTCCTACTGCTTTTAGTCCTGCAAAATGTATTACAGATTCTATATTATTTTCTTTAAATACTTTTTCTAATTTTTCTTCATCTAATATGTCAACTTCATAAAATTTAAAGTCTTTTCCTGTTATTTTTTTTATTTTATCTAAGGCTTCTGGCTTACTATTTACAAAGTTATCTACTATAACTATGTCTTCTCCCGCTTCTAATAATTCTACAACTGTGTGACTTCCTATATAGCCAGCTCCTCCTGTAACTAATATTGCCATGTTACATTCCTCCCTTGTGATTTTGTTTTTTATTATATATCAAAATAATTAATTATACAATTCTTTATATATTTCATAATCCCTTAAGATTTTTCTTACATAATTATTGGTTTCTTTAAATGGTACATTCTCTATATCTGTTCCATCTTCTTTTATTGTTCCGTCTTTTAGCCAAGCATCTACATTTCCCATTCCTGCATTATATGCAATTATTGCTAATGGGTAATTGTTATTATAATGGTTTAATAGGTATGTAAAATATTTTAACCCTATATTAATATTTAAGTCTGGTTTAAATAAATCTTCTTCTGTAACTTCAAGGTCCATTTTTCTTGCTGTTTCTATTGCAGTAATTTCCATTATTTGCATTAATCCTATTGCATCACTTGATGATTTTGCATTTTCGTTAAAATTGCTTTCTGCTTTTATTATTGCATAAACCATATATTTATCTATATTGTATTCTTTCGCATATTTTTCTACATATTCGCTATATTTTAGTGGATATAGCTTTTTCATTATAATGTCATCTATTTTTACAACTTTAAATAAAATAAAGATTATAGATGCTAATATTAATAATGTTATTATAAATTTTAATAATCTTTTCAATTTTTTCTCCTTTTGTTTTTAATTGATGTGAGCAGTGAAATGCGGGAGGTGTGATTCTAAATTTATTTTGCTTCGTACCAATTATACCCTTCTTCTACTTCTGCTAGCAATGGAACTTTTAGTTTTATTACATTTTCCATTTCTTCTTTTACAATTTGTTTTACTTGTTCTTTTTCACTTTCTAATGTTTCTACTAATATTTCGTCATGTACTTGTACTATTAATTTGGATTTTAAGTTGTTTTCTTTTAATTTATTATATACATTTATCATTGCTATTTTCATAATATCTGCTGCTGTTCCTTGTATTGGAGTGTTCATTGCAACTCTGCCACCAAATTGTCTTACCATATAGTTATTGGATTTTAATTCTGGTACATATCTTCTTCTATGGTAAAGAGTTTCTACATATCCTTTTTCTTTTGTTTCTTCTACTATATTAATCATAAATTCTTTTATGCCACTATATTTATCAAGGTATTGTTCTATATATTCTTTAGCCTTTTTTCTAGAAACTCCTAGTTGTTCTCCTAAACCAAATTCACTAATACCATAAACTATTCCAAAGTTAACTGCTTTTGCTTTTGTTCTTTCTTCTTTTGTTACTTCTTCTAGTGGTATGTTGAACACCTTTGAAGCGGCTTGTGCATGTATGTCTTCGTTGTTGCAAAATGCTTCTATCATATTTTTATCTTCAGAAATATGTGCTAATACTCTAAGCTCTATTTGAGAATAGTCTGCATCTACAAAAATGTATCCTTGTTCTGGCTTAAATACTTTTCTTAATTTTCTTCCTAATTCCATTCTTGTAGGTATATTTTGAAGATTTGGATCTGTTGAGCTTATTCTTCCTGTTGTTGTAACTGTTTGATGAAATTTAGAATGTATTCTTCCTGTTTCATCTATATATGGGATAAGTCCTTCTACATAAGTAGAATTTAGCTTTTGTAATTGTCTATATTCTAATATTTTTTCTATTACAGGATGTTCATATTTTATTTTTTCTAATACATCTACATCTGTTGAATAACCTGTTTTTGTTTTCTTTTTAGCTGTAAGCTTTAACTTTTCAAAAAGGATTTCTCCTAATTGTTTTGTAGAGTTTATATTAAATTCTTCACCTGTAAGTTCATATATTTCTTGTGTTAAAATATCTATTTTTTCTTGCAATTCTTTTCCAAAGTCTAAAAGTTCTTGTTTATCTATATATATTCCTTCATACTGCATGCTTGCTAATACTTCTGTTAATGGCATTTCTATTTTATTAAATAAATCTATACTTCCTGCCTCTTCCATTTTTTGTGTTAGAACATTATATAATTTGTATATTGCATATGCATAAATATATGTTTTATCTTCTTTTGGCTCCTCTGCATTATCAAACAATGTAATTTGTTCTACGCCTGTTTCTTCTGTATTTGATAAGTATTCTGCAATGTCAAAGTTTATATATTCATTTGCTAGATATTCTATTGTATATTTGTTTATATTCGAATTTAGAATATATCCTGCAATAGCTATATCAAACATAAGGTTTTTAGCTTCTATGCCTTTGTTCCATAATATTATAAATTCTTCTTTTTGTTTGTAACTGCATTTTAGTATATTCTTGTCCTCAAATATATCTTTAAAATCTTGTATGTTTTCTATAGAAAAACATTTATTAGTTTTTGGAGAATAAATTATAAATTTTTCTTCTGTTAAATAATAATATATAACTTTATTTTCTTGTATTTCTTGTTTTAATTCTGCTAATTTTGTTTTGTCTACAATTTTTTCATGTTCAATTTCAGTATTGATTTGTGAATCACTAAATGATGTTGCCCCTATATTTTCTTGTAATGCAAATCTATCTATAAATCTATTAAATTTAAGTTTTTTAAATATTTCTAATACTTCTGGTTTATTCCATTCTTCTACTTGAAAAGCGCCCAAATCTTTTTCTATTGGAGCATTTATATCAATTGTTCCAAGAGTTCTAGAAAGATATGCCAAGTCTTTGTTTTCTGATAATTTTTCTTTTAATTTTCCTTTTTGCTCATCTATATGGTTATACACTTCATCTATACTTTTGTATTGTTTAATTAGATTTAATGCTGTTTTTTCTCCTACTCCTGGTACTCCTGGAATATTATCTGATGTATCTCCCATTAGTCCTTTTACTTCTATTAAATCTAATGGCTCTAGTCCATATTCCTCTTCTATTTTTTCTACTGTATAATCTTCTGTTTCGGTTTTTCCCATTTTTGTTCTTGGAATTCTTACTTTAATATTTTTGTCTATTAATTGAAAACTATCTCTATCTCCTGTTAATACAGTAACTTCTAATTCTTCTTTCTGTCCCCATTTTGCAAGAGTTCCTAATATATCGTCTGCTTCATAACCTTCTTTTTCTATTATGCAAACATTCATTGCTTTTAATGTTTCTTTTAATATAGGCATTTGCATTGCTAATTCTTCTGGCATTCCATGTCTGTTTGCCTTATACTTATCATACATCTTATGTCTATGTGTTGGGGATTTTAAATCAAATGCTACTACTAGATATTCTGGTTTTATATCGTCTAGCTCTTTAAATAGTATGCTTAAAAATCCATATACTGCATTTGTATATGTTCCATCTTCTGTCATAAGCATTTTACTTCCCATTATTCCATAAAAAGCTCTGTTTATTATACTATTTCCATCTATTAATAATAATTTATTCAAAATATATGCCCTCCTAACTATATAATATTGCTCCCATTATTATTGCAAATATTGCTGTTAAACACAATAATACTTTATCTCCTAATATTAAGTCTACTGGATCACCATCTGATTCTTTTTCTATATTTAAACTATACTTTAATGCAATTATTATAACAAATGGTATAGTATACATTATGTCTTTAAATTTATTGCTCATTTCTAGACACCATAATGAATAGAACACTATTGTTAAAGCTAAAAACATATACATATTTTCATTTAAAAAATTCTCACTATATTGTTTTAATACTTCCCTAGTTTCTTGTTTTTTATTTGCTTTAGCAAATTCGTTTCTTCTTTTTCCCATTCCCATATAAAACGAAAGCGATAATATTGTTAAATATAGCCAGTTAGAAATCTCAATACCGTTTACTACTGCCCCGTAATACTACTCTAAGTAAAAATCCTGTAGCCAATATTGCGATGTCTAAAATGGGTATGTTTTTTAGGTTCATTGAATATAGCATATTCATAATTATATATACAAGTATAATAGCCATTACATATGCGTTATTTCTAAAAAATATAACCATACCAAAAATAAGAATTATTGATAAAATTATTATGACTTTTATTGCTTGTTTTATTGAAATTTTCCCTGAAGCTAGTGGTCTATTTTTTTTCTTTGGATGATTTCTATCTTTATCTATATCTTTAATGTCATTAACTACATAAATAATTGATGTTGATATACAAAAAAGTATAAATGTTATTAAAGTTTTAGTTAAAGCCGTAATATCTGTTATTCTTTGGCTAAAAATAATTGGTAAAAATATTAATAAGTTTTTTATATAGTGTTTTACTCTTATTAGTTTTATGTATTTTTTCATAAATTCCCCTCATCTAAATCTACTAAATATAAAAACATTTCTGCGGCAGACCATGCATGTGGTACTATCAACTTTGATTTTGTAAAGCTTTCATTTATCATATTCATTTCTTTAAAATTTGCTTTTGAAGGGCAATATTCTGAAGAAATTGGATAGGTATTCTCTTCAAAAGATATTGAAATTCCAGCATAATGTAGTCTAGCAAAAAATAAATATGGCCATCTATCTGAATTTTCTATGCTTTTATTTTGTTCTGCCTTTTCAAACCATAATAATGATTCATAATCATCATAAATATTTGGAATTTTCCATTCTTCATAGTTTAACCCTAAGCTCTTCAAACCATATATAAGCCATTTTGTTTGATAAACAGGGTGATATGTTCCATCTGTTATACCATTAATATATTCGCCTTCTGTTTTTATGCCTTTTGCTTCTTCTAATATATCATTTACTAATTTTTCATTTTTACTATCAATAAGTGATAACAAAAATAATACTTGTCCTAAATTATCCGGTTCTTTACAGCCATTTTGCATATCATAAATATTATTTATTTTACTAATCCAATCTTCTATTTGATTAACATTATCAGTCTTTTTCAGTACCATTGCTATTATAGCACTATCTCTATACAAACTATTTTTGTAAGCTATAAAATTAGGTTTAGGTCCATCTTTAGTTATATTTATCATTACTTCATTAAATAGTATTCTTAATTGTTTTTTGTGTTTGTAGTTTTCAAAAGCTGGAATATTTATTTTTATACTATCATCTAATACTTTTTCTTCATTCCCATTATGTATATATATTCCATTTTCATCTTCGTAAATAGTTATTTTATTTTTATTTTCATCTTTCGCATATATTGCATAGTTTTCATAATCAATGTTTTCTAATATTAAATTATTAATTATCTCTTGTTCATCAGAATACCTAATAAGTTTATATTTTTCTTTTGATTCTTCTTTTACAAACAAGTATTTTTCTCTCAATCCCATACCCAAAATAAAAAATTGATCTTCTTTTATTTCTTTTTCTTTTTCATTAACGTTCAAAATTAATTTATCGTCTTTTACGTACAATTTAAACCATTCACTATTTAATAATGTTCCCGATATAGTATTATTCAACTTATCATATGTATATGAGCCATCTAATCCACCAATAAGTTTTTTGCCTGTCTTTACTTGTATAATGCTCCTATCAACCATATAGAATTTTTCTGTTTTTCTATTTTCATATTTCAGTTCTGCTTGTATAATATTACTTTTTGATAATGTTGAAAAATTTTGTGTTTTTATTATATTTTTTAGTTTAAACAGCCATTTGATATTTATTATTGCAATCAGTGTTATAGTGGCACAAGCCAAATATAATATTATTTTCTTGTTTTTTATATGTTCAATTATATTCTCTACTCCATATGATATTAGAATCACAAATGCCCACACATATAATGGTGCATATATAATTCCATTATTTATTCCATATCCTACTAATATATGCAAAATAAATCCGACCAATAGTTGTATTAAACATAGGTTTGGTAAAATTCCTTTTTTAAAATTAGAAAAATATCCTATAATTGCACTGCTAGCCAATACTGTTAGTAAAGCTAACGAAACATTACTTGCTTTTGTTATTTGAACTAAAAAAGGATTTATATTTATAAATTCTGGTCCTAACATTATTGGTACAGCCCATTTCATAGTATTAGCAATTTTTTCTTTAAATGGCAATGTTTTATCACACCATGTTATTATATATTTGTATGAGTATTTTATTACAGGCATACTGGCTATAACTATAAATATTCCAATTATTAAAATAAGTATTTTTGTTCTTTTTGACAATCTTCGTATGTTGTTCACAAAAATATGCAGTATTATTATACTTATTGGAAGTGCCACCATAAAATTAAGTCCAAGTGCTAATATTGCAAAAGCTATCCAAATACTATTTTTATTTATATAGAAATATATCATAAAAAGTAACGCAAGTAATGTAATTGAATAAGTCTCTGGTAAAATTGATAACCATATAAATGGCAAGCTAAATATAAACATTACACTACCTAAAAAGCTAGTAACTTCTTTTAACTTAACACTTCGCAATATCTTATATAGCATTAATGCTGATATGGCATTATAAATAATTTGAACAATTAAGCAAATATATGCATTCATGTACATAATGAATATGTTACTTATATTAAGTGCATTAAATACAGTATTTAATAATATTATTGGTAACAATAATATTAAATTTGCAAATCTATATAGCGGATGAATTTCATGGATTGTAGAGTCATAGGTTGTTATATCCTTTACTCCTCTATGAACATCTGCATTAAAATATAAATTTCCTATCTCTTCTTCTTCATTATAAGGTAATATATACTTTGGATTTGCAATACAGCATATTAGTGCTGCAATTATTCCTACTAGAAGTGATATTACTATGATAATCTTTTCTTTTTTATCAAGTACTATATTTAATTTTAATTTTCTTCTATTGTCATATGCAGTATTGATTAAAATTGCAAAACATATTATTTCATATAAAAATTGCCCAATTCCATACATCTGCATATAAGGTAACTTGTAAGTTATTATAACTTCTGCTATTAAAATTGCACTTAATATTAGAACCATTTTTATAGTTTTATTTTTATCTTTGTTTATAAACCAATATATAATATTTGTTGCAATAAATATAAATAAATTGTTTACAAAACTTTTCATAAGTAAGTTCATCTTTAAAATTTCTCCCTTTTAGTATACACAATAATGCATTGTGTTTTCTTCAAAAACGAATTGCTCTTTATCTAATTTATTCCAGTTCTTATCTTTAAAATATTTTTCATATATTTCTCTACTAGGCTTTATTTCTTTTAGTGGTCTTTTAGTCCAAAAACTTATTGCTCCATTATCTCCCCATTCAACTGCTAATGGCCTAATTGTTAAAGCAGAATAATTTTTTATTGATTCGTAATAATAAGTTGGTCTTTGGTCTCTATATACAGCAATATTATTTATTTTATTTCCTGTTTGAGTTTCATATTCTGTTATATATTCATTTATTATTTTACATTCTTCTTGTGTGTTTATTTCTACTTCTTTATGATATTTCATAAGACTTATATAATTGAATACAATAACTATGCAATAAATAATAATTATATAGTTAAGAATACTCTTTTTACTATCTAATATATTTGTTTTTAGGTATATTAATATAAACACATTTCCTATTAAAGCTCCTATAACAAATAGCATCCTGGCGGTTGCAAATCCTGCAACTGTAAAAAGATTTATAGCAAATCCGGTAGCCAATGTTAATAGAAATAATAAAATAAAACAGCTATTTACATATTTTCTCTTTTCTTTTTTCATTTCAATATTAGCATACAAAAGTGTTATTAAAAATATTAATATAAATGCATATCTAGGAAAAGTTCCAACTGAATCTTTTAAAATAGGCCATATTGATTTAATTATAAGGGCTATCATATATCTTATATTTTTTATTCCACCCATTCTTGTAGATTGATTACCAAGCATATATCCACAAATCTTTATTTCTATTAAATTTAGTAATACTGCTCCAAGACAGATGAATCCACCTATTAATATATTTTTTAATATTTTTTTGTCATCTTCTGCAATCGATATAACAAAAACCATCACAATAAAAAAACCTAAAGTTCCCTGATATGAAAATATTCCTATCAGCACTAAAATGAATGATTTAACTATCCAATACTTATCATTTCTTACCAAAATATCTGCGGCCAAAAGGTAACATAAGATGCTTGCTGCCATAACAAAACATTCTGCAAATTGCATATTTTCTATAAACATAAAATTAAAGATTGTGCAAGAGCATATTAATACTAAAATTATTTTTCCAAATTTGTTACTAGGTTTTTTGTATCTTTCTATTATGTTTTTTAAAACTATTATTGATATACATGATGTTGCTATTGCTAGGATTGTTAATGTGATTATATAAATATTTATAGGAATATTAAAAGTATCAGCTATCAATGATATTCCACTCATGAATATTCTTCCATCATTTAATGAATATAAGATAGCATATTCCTTATATCCTCTTGCAAATATGTTGTATGTATCAGTTGCATAATGCATAAATACAAATTCTTTAAATACTATTAGCATAACTATAAGTAATATTATAAATAGTATCATATTTTCTCTGTTTAATTTTCTATTCATCTTATGTTCCTTTCATTTCTATATAATAAAGAAAAAAGCAAAACTTAAAATACAAAATAAAATAATCATGTATTCTATAAGTTCTTTTATTATATCATTTTTTACAAACTCATCTAGAACCATACAAATAGTTACTATACCTGTAAATATTGTTGGAACTATATATCTAAAATCCATTGTACATAGATATGGATATTTAATATTAAAATGATAATAACTTGTTATATTCATAAAAAATGTTATTAATAATATTTCTGTTATAAAAGAATTATTGTTATTTTTCTTTATTTTTTTCAACAATATAAATATGCATATTATAGTCATTGAAATTATTATTAGATTTATTATTTTAAATAGTGTTACATATACGTCAACACTGTTGTTATAAGTAAACTCTCCCAATATTGAAGTTTTTACTATATATGAAAAAATGTTATGGTCTCCTGGAATTGTACAATATGTATAGCCAAATAATTCTTTAAATGATATGCTTAAAAATCTTTCAAATACAGAGTATTGCCCCACATGTAATCCTTCAGCTGGTAATAATACTCCTCCTATTGGTTGACTAAATAGCACTAAGTTTCTTATTGGATGCCACAATCCTAATGGAAGTGAAAATGCGCCAAATAATAAGAATTTTCCAAATAGTCCTAGCAATTTTTTCTTTTCTGCTTTATATACTTCAAATATTTTCTTTATAAATGTATACATTATAGAAACTGCCATTATTGCTCCCGATACTTTAGTCATAACTGAACAGCCCGTAATTACTGCTAAAATGATTGTATTTTTAATGTTAGGATTATCATTCCATTTTATTAGATACAATATAATATAAAAACTTAGTAATATCATTAAAACATCATTGTTTATACTTCCGGCTAGTATTATAAATGTTGGGTGAAAAGCCATTACTGCCATTATGAGTATTTTATAAATATTTTTAATTTCAATTTCTTCTACTATTCTATATGAAACAAGCATTATTAACGAAGAAAAGATTGCTGTTATAATTTGTATTCCTTCTATGCTTCTATCTAACTCAACATTAAATATATCGTTTACTTTTAACCAGCCTGCTGCTATTGAATGAAATAGAGGTGGATGATAGAATTGAATGCTATTCGTATCAGGCAATTTTCCTGTTTGATAAATTGTATAAATATACCCTAAATGCCCCTGATCATTTATACTATAAACATCATGTTGTCTTTCAGTAATTGGAGTATATATAATATACATTACTCTAATTAAAATTCCTAAAATCATAATTATTAGTACTATGTCTTTATAATTTATTCTTAACTTTTTAATTTGTTTTACTGCATAATATATTCCAACTACTAATAGTATACTCACAATTGTTATAATTTTAATGTGATTTTCTATTATTGGTTGTATTATGTATATAAATATAAAAAATATTATTGTTATTAAATAATAGATTGATATTTCTTTCTTTTTCATCTATTTCTCCTCGTGATATTCCTTTTCTGTGTTTACATTCCAAATGTTTTCTTTATTTTTTATGTTGTCTTTTATGTTTTTTGTTGCTTCAAATGCCGTTACCATTGAATGATCCATATTATTGTATCTATGTTGTCCATTTCTTCCTATGCAATATAAATTATCAAATTCATTTATATATTTTATAAGCTCGTCTATATCCGAATATGTATCAAAATACGCTGGGTATGCTTTTTTTACTTTCTCTCTATGAGAATCTAATATATCTTCCTTCTTTATAATATTCATCTTTTCAAGTTCTTCTGTTGCAAATTTTATAAACTCTTCATCACTCATATTCCAATACTTATCATTTTCATTACAAAAATATTCTAAGCCTATCCACACTGTTTTATCTGGTTTTTCTACCATATATGGTGACCAATTATTAAATATTTGTATTCTTCCTAATTTTACATCTGGTTCTTGAACATAAATCCAGCAGTCTGGAACAATGTTACCTAATGTTTTTATTTTTGTTTTGTTTTCTAGATTTAGTCTTTTTACAAGTAATCCAACTGTTATAAAGTCTCTATATGGCAAGCCCTTTGCGATGCTTTGTATTTTATCTGGCACTTTTTCTCCTTTAAGCCCTCCAACTAAATCTTTTAAAGGCATTGAAGATATAAATATATCCCCTTCTATTTTTTCTGTTCCATTTTTTGTTTCACATTCTACTGATTTTACAGCATTTTTCTCTATATTTATGTTCTTTACTAGATATCCTTTTTCTATCTTTCCACCTAGATTTTCTACTTCTGTAGCTAAAGTTTCCCAAAGTTGACCTGGTCCATATTTAGGATACCAGAATTCTTCTATTAGAGAGGTTTCCTTCTCTTTATTGCTTTTCTTAAACACTTTTGAAAACATATCTTTTATTACGGCTTTTATAGATAAACCTTTTACTCTTTGTGCTCCCCAATCAGCAGAAATTTGTTTTGGATGTCTTCCCCACAACTTTTCTGTATATTTCTCAAAGAACATTCCATACAAAACTTTTCCAAATCTATTTATATAAAAGTTTTCTAATGAATCTTCTTTCTTTTTAACAAATATAGTTTTTAAATAACTGAATCCTGCTTTCATAGTTCTTACAAATCCCATATTTGCAAATGTTTCTTTTTTCATGCTTACTGGATAATCAAAAAACTTTTTTAAATAATAAATTCTAGAAACTCTATTTCTTATGAGCATTACTCTATCTTTTTTTTCTGGATCTGGTCCATCTTTTTTCAGTTTTTTTTCTCTTCCGTAATTTTTTATCATCGTATGATGGTTCACCTTGAAGAGGCATTAAGTTCTCCCAAAAATCCATAACTTCTTTGTCTTTAGAAAAAAATCTGTGCCCTCCTATGTCCATTCTATTTCCATTATATCTAACAGTTCTAGAAATTCCTCCAATTTTGTTTGTTTCTTCTACTATTGTTACTTCATATTTGTCATCTTTATCTTTTAACAATTCATATGCGGCAGTTAATCCCGCTGGTCCAGCACCTATGATTATCACTCTCTTTTTACTCATTTGTTTTCTCCTTCTTTACTTATTTGCTTAAATTTTTTCTGTTTCCCTATCAGTTGCTTCTTTTTCTTCTTGTACTCCTATATTGGGGTTAGCATTTTCTACTTTTCTATATTTCTCTATAACAACATTTTGTAGCATCTCATAATCTTTTTCGTGTGCATTATAATACGCTTTTACCATTTGATCGTCATTTGTTAAGCTTATTGGTGGAGGTACAATTTCTTTAGACATCAGCATGCTATTAAACACACACATTGCAGTTCTTTTATTCCCGTCTTCATATGGTTGTATAAAAATAAAATCAGCATATATTTTAGCAATCTGTTTTATATATTCTTCTTCAGATTGACTTGAATTGTATGCTTTTTCATACTCAATTTGCAGGTTCTTAATAGCCTCTGGTACTTCTTCAAATTGTATAGTATGTATTACAGGTCTATTGCTAATTCCACTTTCAGAGCCTAATGTTACCTGTTTTTTCCTATATTCTGTTCCATTTTTTGTTGAGCCTATTGTACTTTTCATTTCGCTTCTAACTCTATTGCACACTTCTTCAATATTAATAGGCTTATCATCTTCTACTAATAATGATGCCAAGGTCATTCTTGCAATGTCTTCTATGTCTTTTATACTCTCATATTCTTCTACTCCTTTTTCTAGAGTACTATGCGTATCTCTATATGCAATAGAATGATCTTCCGCATTTTCTGCTATTTTTTCTTTTATCATTTCTCTTACTTTTTTTACATAAGAATCTTCTAAAGTTCCTTCTTTTAACAACCTTCTATATTTGAAAGATTTGATAATTTTTTTCAATGGATTAGTTTCATTTTCATAGCTAAATCTAGCTTCTTCTTCTAAATAAATAGTATCAAACTTTTTTTCTTTATGTCTATCAAAATCTGCGAACCCTCTCCATTCCTCGTATTCTTGCTCTGTAGAAATGTTTAACGAGTTACCGAATAATGCTTCTAATGTAGGATTTTCAAATTTTAAAACTTCTTGGCTATCAATTTGTCCTCTTATTTTATCAGCTTCACTATTGAATGCAGCTCTTTCATCAAATCCACTATTTCTATATTTGTGAGACATTAACATTCTCCCAATATAAAGTTGTGACATAATCTTCTTCTTTAGATATTCTTCATTAACATCAAATTTTAATTCTTGAGATAATGTTTCTCCTTTAGAAAACAATTCTCTTATTCTGTTTATCCCATTTTCTTCTATTTCAATATATAGTTTTCTTGCTAGTTTACTAACATCTTTTGCTTTCATATTTCTCCATTTCTACTCGTGAATTTCTTTATTCTTACTTATCTGCTTACTATATCTATCTTCCTCTGAAAATACACATCCACAATATTTTTGCATATATAATCCTAGTTCTCTAGCTTTTGTTTGTCCTTCTCTAAAGCCTACTCTAAAATCTCTGTATACAAATTCTAGCCCATATTTTTCTGCTAGTTCTTCTCCTACTTGTTTTAGAGCTTCATGATTTTGATATGGACTTACTAGCAAAGTGGTAGAAAAGCTATCATATCCATTTTCTTTTGCAAATTTTGCAGTTTGCTCTAGTCTTACTCTATAGCAATAATTTACGCATCTATTTTCTAAATCATTAATTACATTCTTGCAAAATTCTTTTAGTCCGTAATTCTCTTCAAATATAGCATTTACGCCAATACTTTTTGTATATTCTTTTAAGCAATCTCTTCTTGCTTTGTATTCCATGTATGGATGTATATTTGTATTAAACCAATATACAGTAGGTTCTATGTTTTCACTTCTTAATTCATCTATGCAATATACGCTACAAGGCGCACAACACGTATGTAATAATAACTTCATAAATTTCCTCTCTTAGTTCACCATTTCTATTCCTAAATGTTTGTATGCACTTGGTGTTGCCACTCTTCCTCTTGGAGTTCTTGCTATAAATCCCATTTGCATTAAATATGGCTCATACACATCTTCTATTGTTTCTACTTCTTCTCCTATTGTTGAGCTTAAAGTTTCTATTCCAACTGGTCCTCCAGTATAGTTTAATATAATTGTTTTTAGTATTTTTCTATCTATGTTATCTAAACCTAAATCATCTATTTCTAATTTTTCTAATGCTATTTTTGCAATTTCTTTTGTTATATTTCCATCCCCTAAAACTGCTGCATAATCTCTTACCCTTTTTAACAATCTATTTGCTATTCTAGGAGTTCCTCTAGAACGTTTTGCTATTTCTAAAGAGCCTTCTTTATCTATATTAACTTCTAATATTTTTGCTGATCTTCTTACTATTTCATCTAAGTCTTTAACATCGTAAAGTTCTAATCTATGAACGATTCCGAATCTATCGCGTAGTGGTGTTGTAAGTGAACCAGCTCTTGTTGTTGCTCCTATTAGAGTAAATTTTGGTAAATCTAGTCTAATTGACCTCGCACTAGGGCCTTTTCCTATTATAATATCTAAATTATAGTCTTCTAAAGCAGGATAAAGTATTTCTTCTACACTTCTATTTAATCTATGTATTTCATCTATAAACAAAACATCATTTGGTGAAAGATTTGTTAAAAGTGCTGCCAAATCACCTGGTTTTTCTATCGCAGGTCCTGATGTTATTCTTATATTTGTATTCATTTCATTTGATATAATACTTGCAAGAGTAGTCTTTCCTAGTCCAGGAGGTCCATATAGCAAAATATGATCTAATGGCTCATTTCTTTTTTTTGCAGCCTCTATATATATTTTCATGTTTTCTTTTACCTTTGTTTGCCCAATGTATTCATCTAATGTTTTAGGTCTTAAAGATACCTCTGCTCTTTCTTCTATTTCATCTTGCAAATTTGGAATTAATAAATTTTCATCCATATTCATGTCTCCTCTTAAAATTACTTCTAAATTATATATTTAAACTATAAAAAAAGCAATAGTAAAAGAGCTTGTATTTCTCTTTTATCTATTGCTTTGCTTGCATCTAAACTACATAAAATAGTATACAGAAAAAGTGCAATAAACTTCCTAAGACTATAAACAGATGGAATACGGAGTGCATATATTTATGTTTTCTTCCAAGTCCATATAATACAGCACCAATTGTGTATGCTATTCCTCCTGCTACTAACAATATCAGTCCATTTTTTTCAAGAACAACCGGTAGTAAATCTGCTCTAAATATTACTACCCATCCCATTGCTAAATAGCAAATCATAGAAAATTTTTTATATTTTTCTAAATCAATAGCATTCAAAACTATTCCTAGTATTGCAGCAGCCCAAACTACACCAAACATCGTCCATCCTAATACTGGGTTATATTCTCTAAAAGCACATAATGCTATTGGTGTATATGAACCTGCAATTAATAAAAATATTGTGCAGTGGTCCAAAACTTGTAATACTTTTTTCCCTGTACTTTTTCTTGGCGATAGCCCATGATAGACACTAGACATTGTATATAAAATTATCATTGTAGTACCATATATACTACTACTAACAATTCCATATGTACTTCTGTGTAAAGCTGCCATTACAATACACAAAACGGTTGTAACAATTCCTAGTACTGCTCCCACTATATGAGAAGTCATATTAAATATTTCTTCACCTTTTGTATAAGTTGGTAATACTCTATCTTTTATTTTTGTTCTTTTCATATAAAGTCTCCTCTATTTTTTTCTTCTTAATATCCATCCTTCTTTTACATCAGTTGGTATTTTTAATATAACCTTTTGTCCTTCTTTTCCTGGATTTACATGTGTTATAGGCTCTTTGGTTTCTATATCCCACATTTCTTCTATTACAAACTTTTTAGGTTCTAATTTGTTTGGAATTAGTAATTCCATAGAATCACCTACTTGTAATCTATTACGAATTTCTATTATATCTTTTCCTTCTTCATTTTTTTCTAAAACTTTTCCCCCAAACTCAAAATCCGGATTATATTGTTTACCTTCATATTCTTGAAAGTCTCTATTGTTTTTGTCATTAAAATAAAATGTTGTTAACCCTCTTGTTTTGGTTTTTTCTAATTCTTTCAAATATTTTGTGTAATCATATTCTTCTGGATTTTTTATATAATCATCTATTGCATTTCTATATGCGCTAATTACTGTTGCCAAATAATACTCAGTTTTTAGTCTTCCCTCTATTTTTAAACTATCTATTCCCATATCAACAATTTCTGGTATTTCTTTTATTAAACATAAATCTTTTGAAGAAAGTATATATGTTCCATTTTGGTCTTGCTCTACTGGCATAAGATTTCCCGGATTATTTTTTTCTTCTATATACATATTATATGCCCATCTGCAACTTTGTGCACAATCTCCTAAATTTCCACATCTAGAAGCTAAAAAGTCACTTAAATTGCATCTTCCAGAATAGCTGTAGCAAATAGCTCCATGAACAAATATCTCTATTTCTAAATCTGTGTTATTTTTTATTTCTTTTATTTCTTCTTTATTTAGCTCTCTTGCAAGTATAACTCTTTCTGCTCCGTTTTTCTTCCAAAAGTTGCTTGTATGGTAACTTGTAACATTTGCTTGTGTACTTATATGTATAGGTATTTCTGGCGCTAATGTTCTTGCCATTTCTACTATTCCGCCATCAGAAATAATTAGTGCATCTACTTTTGCTTTTTTCAATATATTTATTTGATTTTCTATTTCTTCGTACATATTGTCTCTTGCATATATATTTAATGCTGCATAAACTTTTTTGTTTATACTATGCGCATATTCAATTGTTTTTATTAGCTCATCATCATCTACTGTTACTCTTGAACGTAGTGATAAGTTAGATGTTCCCATATATACAGCATCTGCTCCATATTTAAAAGCTGTCTTTGCCTTTTCAAGTGACCCTGCTGGAGCTAGTAATTCTGGCTTTTGCATCAATTTCACCTTCCTTCGTCATTCTTTGGCACTTTTGATTCTAAAACATCTTCTTTTAATGGTTCGTCTCTTTCTAGAGTATTGCTCGTCATTGCTATTTTCAAAGTTTGCCAACTTTCTTCTTTGTTAATATCATCATATTCATATTCTGGAATGTATTTTCTAAAAAATGGAAACTGTTCTGCTGTTAGTCTATCATATGTTGAAAATAGTTCTTTATCTTCCATTTCATTATTTTCTCTTCTTTTAATTATATCATCTTTTAAAAATGGCCAGTTTTCCAAAAGAGTTTTATAAAAATCCTGAAGTTTTATTCCTTTCTCTGTTCCCTCAAATTTCCAAGGAGAATTTACACCTCTTATTAATTTTCCTTCTATAAGTTTATTTCTTATCTTTCTTTCATCTGTCTCTTTATATTTTGAATGTGAAGAAGTTCCCCTTATTGCATTTTCTGCAACCTCTGCCGTTTTAAATTGAAATTCTATAATTGGTAAATCTATATTGGTTTCTACTGTTAAGATATATTTTAACATTTTTTCAAGAACGGATGTAATTCCATCTAACCTTTGGGAATCCTCAATTTGTTTTCTCAAGTATGGAAATATATCTACATCTTTTACATCTCTCTCTTGGTCAAATTCCTTACTAATTTTCGAACGTTTGTATTCTTGAGTTTTAGAACTTGCTATAATTTTTTTTATTTTTTCTTGTAGATTTTCCAACTTCTTTTCATTTATTTTTAAATCTCCCATGCAGTGATATGCTGTATATCCTGTCTGTTCTTTTCTATGTTTCTTTTCTTTCTTTATTTCAAAAGCTAAGCGGTTAAATAGCATCAAGAATTCTTTTCCTTCTTCTGTTGGTGCTATCAATTCCATTTCAAAAATATCGTCTAGAATTTTTTTATCTGTATTAAGTCTTGAACTCGAAAAATCTTTGATTCTCGCTTTTAGCTTAACATCTCCGATTATTTCATTTCTCTTTGCTATTTTTAAACACTCATTATAGTTTTCTACAATTACAAAAAATCCTTCTCCTAAATCTGATAGAATACTCTTATAACCTTCTGCAAGTTCTCCTATTGTTGGTTTCATTTTTTCAGATTCTTCAATAAATCTTCTAATTTCATCATCATCATTATTGTTTGTTTTTAATGAGCTAATAAACTCTTCTCTTTTTTTACTTCCTTCCATTTTAACACTCAGATTAACACTTTACTTATTGCCAATCCATCCCCCACTTCTAAAATTTTTGTTTCTAAACTCTTATCTTCTGTTGCTTCTTTTATATATTCTCTTAAGTGAGTTACAGCTGTTCTTTGTTTATGTTTATTATAGTCACTCATTACATATCCTTTGTACAAAATATTATCTGCTAATATTATAGTGTTTTTATGTGAAAGTCTTATTGCTTCTTTTAGGAAGATTGGATATTTTCCTTTTGCTGCGTCAATAAATATTATATCATATTTTTCTTTAAATGTTGGTAGTATTTCTACTGCATTTCCAATAAATACATTTATTGTATTTGTTAAATTCATTTCTTTTATATTTCTAATTGCTTCATTTGCTCTTTCTTCGTCTAGTTCTATTGTATCTATTAATATAGACGAGGAATCCTCGTCTATACAATTTTCTAATAATATTGTTGCAAAACAAATAGAAGAATAGCCTGTTGCTGTTCCTATTTCTAAAATTCTAGCAGGCTTTTCTTTTATCAGTATTTCTTTTATCACTTCTAATGTATCATCCATTATGATTGGAATATGCTCTTCTAAAGATTTTTTCTTTATACTTTCTATACTCAATTATCTTTCTTCTCCTTCTGTTTCTTTTTCTTCTTCTTTTTCTTTATTTGTATCTCTAAAATATTTCTAATCGTTCTTTTTACTGCATCATTTTTTAACTCTTGATACATTTTTTCTAATCCTTTACTGTTTAATACTTTATCTATAGCTAAATATGGTGAAATTCCTTTTTCAATTTCCTTATCTACAAAGTTCTTTACTGGATTATAACACTTTCTAACCTTTTCCTCAAAGGCTCTTTGGTCAGAGTATTTATTAAGTGCCCAATCAACACTTCTTAATTTACGTAGATCATTAGTTGGCATAGTACATTCCTCCAATTAATTATTTTCTTGCAGCTCTTTCTCTATCTTTGTTGTTTAATATTTTCTTTCTTAATCTTATACTCTTTGGTGTTACTTCTACTAGTTCATCATCTTGTATAAATTCTATTGCTTTTTCTAAGCTCATTTGTATTGGTGGTACTAATCTTAATGCATCATCAGATCCAGAAGCTCTTGTATTTGTTAAGTGTTTTTCTTTACATACATTAACTGCCAAATCTTCTCCTCTTGAATTTAATCCAACTATCATTCCTTCATATACTTCTGTACCAGGCCCTATAAATAAATCTCCTTTATCTTGTGCATTATATAGTCCGTAAGTTATAGCTTTTCCAGCTTCAAATGCAACTATAGTTCCTCTTGTTCTTGCTACAACATCTCCTTTATATGGCTCATAACATTCAAATATATGATTCATTGTTCCTTCGCCTTTTGTATCTGTTAAAAATTCTGTTCTATAACCAATTAATCCTCTTGCAGGTATTTTAAATTCTATTTTTGTATGTCCATCTTCAGCAGGTTCCATATTTACCATTTCTGCTTTTCTTCTTCCTAGTTTTTCTATAACATTTCCTATGCAGTCATCCGGAACATTTACTACAAGTCTTTCTATTGGTTCACATTTTTCTCCATTTATTTCTTTAAATATAACTTTTGGACGAGATACTAATAATTCAAAGCCTTCTCTTCTCATTGTTTCTATTAATACAGATAAATGTAATTCTCCACGTCCGGCAACTTCAAATGAGTCTGGTGAAGCTGTTTCTTTTACTCTTAAAGATACATTTCTTTCTAGTTCTTTAAATAATCTATCTCTTATATGTCTTGATGTTACAAATTCTCCCTCTCTACCTGCAAATGGTCCATTATTAACAGAGAATGTCATTGTAACTGTTGGCTCGTCTATATCTACAAAGTCTATTTTTTCTGGGTTGTTTATATCGCAAATTGTTTCTCCTATATTTATATCTGTTATACCAGAAATTTCTACTATATCTCCAGCTTTTGCTTCTGGAACTTCAACTTTCTTTAATCCCATATAAGTAGAAACTTTAACTACTTTTGCGTTTTCGTTTTTATCTTTTTTGCATACTACTACTGGCATTCCTTCTTTTATAATGCCACGTTCAACTCTTCCTACTGCAATTCTTCCAACATAATCATCATAATCTATATTTGATACTAGCATTTGCATTGGTCCATTTTCATCACATTTTGGTGGTTCTATTGTATTTACTATTGTTTCAAATACACATTTCATATTGTCTGATTCATCATCTAAATTCATTTTAGCATACCCATCTCTTGCAGAAGCATATATTACAGGGAAATCTAATTGCTCATCATTTGCTCCCAATTCAATAAATAGTTCTAGAACTTCGTCTACTACTTTTAAAGGTCTTGCTCCTGGTCTATCTATTTTGTTTATTACAACAATTGGTTTTAAGTTTAAAGCTAGTGACTTTTTCAAAACTTCTCTTGTTTGTGGCATTGCTCCTTCAAATGCATCTACTAATAAAAGTACTCCATCTACCATTTTAAGAACACGTTCAACTTCTCCTCCAAAGTCAGCATGTCCAGGTGTATCTACAATATTTATTTTTATATCGTTATACATAACAGATGTATTTTTAGCGAGTATTGTAATTCCTCTTTCTTTTTCTAGGTCATTTGAATCCATTACTCTTTCTTGTACTTGTTCGTTTGCTCTAAAAGTGCCACTTTGTCTTAAAAGTGCATCTACTAATGTAGTTTTTCCATGGTCTACGTGTGCAATTATTGCTACATTTCTAATTTTATCATTACTCATTATAATTCCCCTTCTCTCATTATTTTACAACTAACAATTTATTATACATTATTTTTTAGTTAAAAGTCAATACATGTAAGGTGGTTCTAGTGAAAAATTTGATTTTTTTGTAGAAATATGATAAAATAATATTGCTATAAGCATTATTTGAGGGGGTTAAACTTTTTAATTTTAAAATACAGAAAGGAACTAATAGCATGAAAAAGAAAAAGTTTATCCGAATTCTTTTTAGTTTGATTATGATTGGTACAATCGTAGCACTTTCAGTGTTTTTGTTTCAGACTAAGAGTAAGTTGAAAGTAGCCGAAAGCAAGATTGACTCTTTGTCCTTTGTTGAAGGCGAAGTAGTTGAAAATTCCTCTGGTGGAATCGTAACAGGTTCTCTCAAATCTTGGGTGTTTTATACTGATGATTCATTTATAAATGCTCCTAAGATGGGAAAATCTATAAGTTTAATCTTTTGTGAGCTCCACAAGGCTGATTTAATAACAGCTTTCTCGAATGATCTTTTTAAAGTTAAGTATTCAAAAAAAGTAATTGTTAAGTCTGGAACTGCAAGCGAGCAAACTTATTACATGGTAGGTGGATATTATATAGCCCCTGCTTCTGTTGAAAAAAGCTAACATCATTCTCCCCCTCAAACGGCCCCTGTTACGCAAGTAACACTAAGGGGCCAATTCTTTTTTCTATACAACAAAAAAGATATCCTCTTTCGAGGATACCTTTTTTGTTCAGTTAGCTAAGAAGCTCATCAATGCTTTTAAGCAGTTCTGTGTAGTCCATCTTCTGCAAGTAAGCAAATGAAAGATATGCTACTGCCTCATACGGGAATTCCAATCCGCCACCAGTAAAACCAATGTCTTCCAGCGTAAGATTGTTGTTTCCTGCATCTGCTCTGTACTGCTCCCACAAGTTTATGCGTTCTACCTCTTTCTTGTTTCTAAGCATGGCAGCATAAGAATAACTGCGCGGCAAACCTTCATCATCAAACCACGTATAAACTCTGTCTTCCGGTCTTACCTCCGGTTTCCAATTCAGAAGCTCTGCTGCCTCTGGAAACTCTTCAACCAAGTAATACCACTTAGCAAAGGCTTCTTTTGCAAGAGCGAGCCAGTCTACCTGTTCATCACTTTTGCCATTCATAAAGCTCTTGACGAAGTTTGAAAAATCCCGAAGGGCCTTTTTCATCGCTTCGTTGCGCTCTGCTTCTGCTGCTGCCTTTTTTGCTTTCTTACTGAATTTTCCGAACATATTTGTTCCTCCTAAAAATTTTTTTGTGTCTCTGTCTAGCCTAAGATGCAACCTCTGACACTAAGAGGAAGTATCTAATAAAGCTCATTGGCTTTACTAACATCAGTATACCACATTATGTAAATTTTTGCAAGTTTGCACATTGTTCTACCCTTGCAATATCAGTAAATTTGACATTTTTTCAAAAAATGTTATAATAAAATTAAGATTATTTATGTATTCCTTTAGGCTTCACAGAATATACTAAATAACAAATTTGAAAAGGATGTTGAAAAATGAAGATTTCTGTTAAGTTTGACTTTGACCTGGACAAAGTGATGAACATCATCACATCATGGTTTTGGCTTCAGATTCTGAACGCCATAGTTGTCATGATTGTCAGCTTCTGTACTAAGAATGGAACCCTTGCTGTATTTGCATTAGTTTTATGGTTTAGTGCTGTTGCATTGGCTATTGTTGGTCTTGTCCTTTCTCTGATTGGAATTCGCTACAGTTTAAGGCACTCCTGTCAGGAATAATCATTTTTTCTCCGCCGACGTGTACGTTGGCGGAGTTTTCTTTTTATATTCTCTCATCCCTTAATTTTACTATTGTTTTCATTAATTCTTCTGTTAGTTTATCCATTACCTCTTTGTTATTTACTTCATCTTTATATTTGCTATAGTAAATTGGTTTACCTATATTTACTTTTACTTTTCTAAATGGTTTAAAGTTGCCCTGTACTCCTACTGGTACAATTGGAACATTTGCTCTTATAGCAAGTTTTATTGCTCCATCCTTTGGTTTTACACCTTTTGCCATACCATTTCTAGTTCCTTCTGGGAATATCATTAATAATTCATTGTTTTTTAATATTTTTAAGGAAACTTTTATACTTTCCATAGATTTGTTGTTTGCTTTTACTGGATATATTCCATACAAATCTGCTAAGAATTTAAAAAACTTATTTCTAAAAAGTTCTTCTTTTGCAAGTGTTTTTATATGTCTTTTGTTCATTGAAATTATTAGTGTAGAGTCTAATGCATGGACATGGTTTGGACATACTATTGCAGCTGTATCCTTTGGCATGTTTTCTCTTCCTACTACTTTTGGCCTATATACAAGTATCATTAAGCCCTTATATATTTTTTTTATTAAAAGTCCTAAAAATTTTTTCATTGTGTTCTCCTTATTAGATAAATTACAATCTGCTGTTTTTGTTTTTAATTATTTCTATAATTTTTTCTACCACTTCTTCTATTGTTAGTTTTGTTGTGTCTATTACTATACTATCTTTTGCTTTTTTTAATGCTCCTATTTCTTTTGCTTTGTCATTTTCATCTCTTTTTCTTATATTTTCTATTACTTCTTCATAAGACATGTTTATATTTTTTCCTTGGTTTTCTTTATATCTTCTTTTTGCTCTTTCTTCTATTGAAGCATCTAAATATATTTTTACGTCAGCATTTGGAAATACATAAGTACAGATATCTCTTCCTTCCATAATTACATCTTTTCCTTCTGCTAGCTTTCTTTGTAGATTTACCATTTCAAACCTCACTTCTTTTATAGAAGATATTTGAGATACTATTTTTGTTACTTCTTTAGAACGAATTTCTTTTGTAACTTCTTTTCCATTTAAAAATATCTTATCTCCTTCTGGTAATGGTTTTATATCAATTGTTATTGTTTTCGCTATTTCTATTATCTTTTCTTTGTCTTCCAATGTAACTCCTTGATTTATGCTCTCTAAAGCTACGCACCTGTATGTGCTTCCTGTATCTATATTAATTAGTCCTAATTTATTTGCTACTTGCTTTGTTACTGTTCCTTTTCCACTTCCTGCTGGTCCATCTATTCCTACTATAAAACTCATTTTATCATTCTCCCTTTATTTCTTCTGATACATGTATTCCTTTTGCTATTATATCAACATTTTCTACATTCATTGCCGTCAAATTTTCTATTTCTTTTTTACATTTTTTCTTGAATTCTTTTAATGTATTTACTATATTGAATCCATATTCTACTACTACCTCTATATATATAGATACCCCTTCATTCTCGCCTATTTTGTCTATTCTAACTCTACTTGCTTTATATAATCCTTCTGTTTTCATAACTAAATATTCTATTATTTGTCTAAATACAGTATCTGATATTACAAATTTACCTAAATAACTAAATGTTGGCCTAATTATTGATTTCTCTGATATGTATGGTTTTGCATCTTTTCCTTTTGATTTAAATATTTGAAGTGGATCTAATATAAAACCAGAAAAGTCCTTTTTTATTTCAAATGTAGGTACTGGAATTACATGTTTTCCTTGTGTTTGCCTAATTCTTTTAGCTTCCTGCATTTCTTCTTCTGTTGCTACATCTGATATATATATTGTTTCTGTAAGTTCTGGTAACCCTAAATTTTCTCTTATTTTTTTTATCATATTATCAGAAGTTCCTAAAATTAATATGCTCTCTGGTCTATATTTTCTAAAAGCTTTTTTTATTTCATCTGCTTCATCTTGATTATTAAATAATGCTTTTTTTACTGTTTCTATTTTTGTTGCAGCCTTTTTAGCAGAAACTCCTGCAATAACCTCATTTTCTTTTATTAAAAGCCCATCATCTATAATGTAGCTTATTCCTCTTTCATTCGCTACCATCTGTGCTCTGTAACTTTTACCAGTTCCAGAAGGTCCCACAAATGCATACGTTTTTATTTTACTTTCAATTAGTTTATCTATTATCATAAAATTCACTCCATAAATTGAATTATATCATTTTAGATTTGTTTTGTCACTATTTAGTTGAACAAATTGGAATTTGTTTAGTTCCGGATGAATTCAGGACAGTCCCCAAAATCCCCAGGTTTGGTGATTTTAAGGGACAGTCCCTAGAATTCCCCCTCACACAAATTATCTGTATAAAACAAAAAAGAGGAGCTTGTGCTCCTCTTTTTCATTTTAATTGTTAGACAATTCATTTACTTTTACGCTTCTTGTGTGTTCAATTTTTGTCCATGTTGTGTCTGGTTTAATTAATGCTTTTATATTTATTAATATCCAAGAACCTAAGAATAATGGATAGCATAATATTCCTTTTAGCATTGGCTTAATTGGTCTTTTATCTAGCCACATTATTAGTATCGCTGTAAGTGGTGGTAAAAGGAATGTTGCTCCTATATATCTTGCATAATTCCATATTAATGCTGCTGTTGTCATTCCATTTCCAGCATATATTGCAAAGTTTACTACTAATAGCCCTAATGTTATTATAAGCATTGGCATTCCCATTAAATATAGGAATCCGTCAAAATTCATTAATGTTTTATGCTCTTTAACACCTTTTGCTAAATCTTTTAAATAATATTTAACACATTGAATATGTCCTACTGACCATCTCATTCTTTGTGTCCATGATTGTTTGTATTCTAATGGTTGTTCATCATATACTATTGCATCTGTTGCCCAACCTAATTTTCTGCCTTCTGCTATGTTTATTAAAGAAAACTCTATATCCTCTGTTAATGTTTTTGTATTCCATCCTTTTTCTTTAATTAAATCATATTTTACCATAAATCCTGTACCATTTAATAGTGGTGATAGTCCTAGGTTATATCTTGCTAAATGATAAAATCTGTGCATTGTCCAATAAAATAATGCATATCCTGCTGATACCCAAGAATCTGTTGGATTCTTTATATCTCTATATCCTTGAACCACTTCTTCACCTTGGCAAAGTTTTTTGTTCATAGCTGTAAAGAAATCTGGCATTACAACGTTATCTGCATCGAATACGCACATAGCATCATAATCTGCCCCTTGCTCATTCATTTTATTTAAAAACCATTGCATTGCATAGCCTTTTGTTTTCTTTTCGCTGTCAAATCTTTCATAAACTATTGCTCCTGCATCTCTTGCAATTTGAGCTGTATTGTCTGTACAGTTATCTGCTATAACATATATATCCAAAAGTTCTTTTGGATAATTTTGATTTTTTAAACTTTCTATCAAATTTCCTACTACTGCTGCTTCGTTGTGTGCTGGAACTAAAGCCATGAATTTATGATTTTTATTAACTAATAATGGTTTATCTTTTAATTTTACTAATGAACATGCACTAATTACTATATTATATAGCCAAAATATTGTTATAATCCAAACTAATGCTTGTTGCAATATATATAAATATTCCATTTTTACCCTCTCTTTATTTTTATAGTTTTAAAAGATGGCCTAATTTTGATATCAAAGTTATACTCTGTACTATCATAATATTATTATGCCACCTTTTATATTATACTATTATTATAAAATTTTTGCAAGTTTTTAATAAAATCTTAATAAATTATTCTTCTGTTGATTCTTCCTCTATTCCTAATCCTTTTTTTGTTAAGCTAATTTTTCCTTGGTTGTCTATATCTAATACTTTTACTAAGAATTTGTCTCCTTCTTTTAGTACATCTTCTACTTTTTCTATTCTTTTTTCTGATATTTTAGAAATGTGAAGCAATCCTTCTTTTCCTCCACCTAGGTCCATAAATGCTCCAAATGGCATTATTTTTGTAACTGTTCCTTCATAAATTTCTCCAACTTCTATTTCTCTTACTATATCTTCAATCATTTTTTGTGCTTGTTTTGCTTTTTCTGAATCTTGTGTATAAATAAATACTTTTCCGTCTTCTTCTATGTCTATTTTTACACCTGTCTCATCAATTATTTTATTAATTGTTTCTCCACCTTTTCCAATTACATCTTTTATTTTGTCTGTTTTTATTGTCATAGTTGTAATTTTTGGTGCGTATTTTGATAATTCTTTTCTAGGTTCAGCTATTTGTGGTGCCATTATTTCATCCAATATATATTGCCTTGCTTTTTTTGTTCTTGCAAAAGCTTCTTCTATTATTTTGTATGTTAATCCATCAACTTTTATATCAACTTGAATTGCTGTTATTCCGTTTTTTGTTCCTCCAACTTTAAAGTCCATGTCTCCAAAGAAATCTTCTAATCCTTGGATATCTGTAAGCATTACATAATCATCTGGATCTTCTGGATTTGATACAAGTCCTGTTGAAATTCCTGCTACTGGGTTTTTAATTGGAACTCCTGCATCCATTAATGCAAGTGTGCTTCCGCAAATACTTGCTTGTGATGTAGAACCATTTGAAGATAATACTTCTGATACAACTCTTATTGTGTATGGGAATTCTTCTTCTGATGGTATTACTGGAACTAATGCTCTTTCTGCTAAAGCTCCGTGTCCTATTTCTCTTCTACCAGGTCCACGTGAAGGTCTAGCTTCTCCAACACTGTATGAAGGGAAATTATATTGATGAATGTATCTTTTTGTTTCTTCTTCATCTAATCCATCTAATATTTGTTCTTCGTTTTTCATTCCTAATGTTGCTACTGATAATACTTGTGTTTGTCCTCTTGTAAATAGTCCGCTTCCATGTACTCTTGGAAGTAAACCTACTTCGCATGAAAGTGGTCTTATTTCGTCTATTGCTCTTCCGTCTGGTCTTTTATGCTCTTCAAAAATCATTTTTCTTACTGATTTTTTCTCTAATTTATATAAACTATCAGCTATATCTTGTTTTACTTCTTCTGCTCTTTCTTCTCCATATTTTTCTATGAAGTAGTTTGTTACATCTTCTGATAATTTTTCCATGTTCTTATCACGAACTTCTTTTTCTAAAGCTTGTACATCATTATACATTCTTTCTTCGAAGTTTGCTTCTATTTCTTCGTATATATCATGGTCTACTTCAAAAGATTTGTATTCCATTTTAGGTTTTCCAATATCTGCTTTTATGTCTGAAATAAATTTACATACTTTTTTAATTTCTTCATGTCCTGTTTTTATTGCTTCCAGCATTTTGTCATCTGGTAATTCTTTTGCTCCAGCTTCTATCATTGCTATTTTTTCTATTGTTCCTGCAACTGTTAAGTCTAATTCTGTTTTTGCTCTTTCTTCTAGTGTTGGGTTTATAACAAATTTACCATCTACATAGCCTACTTTTACTGCTGCTGTTGGTCCTCCAAATGGTATATCTGATATAGAAAGTGCTGCTGATGTTCCTATCATTGCACAAACTTCTGGTGAGTTGTCTGGTTCTACTGATAATACTGTTGCAACTACTACAACGTCATTTCTAAAATCTTTTGGAAATAAAGGTCTTATTGGTCTATCTATTGCTCTAGATACCAATATTGCCTTATCTGCTGCCTTTCCTTCTCTTCTTGTAAATCCTCCTGGGATTTTTCCTACTGCATACATTTTCTCTTCATAGTCAACTGATAATGGGAAAAAGTCTATTCCATCTCTTGGTTCTTTTGATGCTGTAACGTTTACCATTACAACTGTTTCTCCATATCTTACTACTACATCTGCATTTGCTAAGCCTGCAAATTTTCCTGTTTCTATTGTTAGTGGTCTTCCTGCAAGTTCCATTGAATATGTTTTAAACATAATTCTTCCTCCTTTTAATTTGTTTAAATTTATATAAGAAGATAATTTTTCTATGAATGTAACCTCTAAAATATGTTTATTATTTAAACACATTTTACAAGCTACTCTTCATATATAATTATCTTTTCTTATCTTGTTTGATTTTGTTCGAGTCGCCGAGGGCGACGACTCCCTACAATGTTTAATTTTAGCAATTAAGGGCGGAAAGTATCCATCCGCCCTTAAAATAAATTATTTTCTTAAATTTAATTGTTTAACTATTTCTCTGTATCTAGGTAAATCTTTTTTTGCTAAATAGTTAAGTAAATTTCTTCTTTTACCTATCATTTTGAAAAGACCTCTTCTTGAATGATTGTCTTTTTTGTGAACTTTTAAATGTTCTGTTAATTCATTAATTCTTTCTGTTAAAAGAGCTATTTGAACTTCTGATGATCCTGTATCGTTTTCATCTCTTTTGAAAGTATTAATAATTTCTTGTTTTCTTTCCTTTGTCATTGTTTTCCCTCCTATTTTACTTAATGTGCCTTAAACTGAACTTAAAGTCGGATATTCTTTTAGTTAAGTATAAGGTAAATGCTTTTTTACAAGCATATCTATTCTACTATATTTATAAAAGTTTTGCAAGAGTTTTTACAAATTCTTTTTTCACTTTTATATTTAGTCTCCTAATATGTATTCTTCGTTTTGAGTTTTTCTTACTTTTTTATTCTTTATCAAATATGTTTTTAGTGCATCTAGCATTTCTTCTGGATCCATGCCTAATTTTTCGCTAGTTTTTGCTATAGCTTCTTCTCTACTAAATCCATTGTCTATATAAATTTTTAATGCTTCGACACATAATTCTTCTGGCTGTTTCGTTTGTTTTTTCTCTTCATCTAATATTATGTCTTCTACCTGTTTTTGTACATCATTTTGTTCATCATGTTCAGCATATTTTCCTTTTAAGTTAAGAATAGGATCTCCTTTTTTTCCATCTTTGCTTGCTGCATCCTTATAAATAGAAATTGTTCTTTTTACTTTTTTTATTTCACAAATACATCTGATTTTTATACTCATAAATATTTGTCTTTTTATAATTCTTTCAGCCTTTTCAAAATCATCCCCATAATTTTTTTCTATATCTCCACGTTTTTCTAATATGTAAATAACAGTTTGCATAGCAAAATCTTCTACTTTTGTAGTAGTGTGATAATCTTTACATAAAATTTTACTAAATTTATGTGCGTATTTTAAAATTGCTTTTGCATGATTCTCTGCAAATTTTTTTGTACATTTTGTTTTTCCAAGCCATATTTTTCCTTTTTCATCTAAAAGTTCCTTATACTCACACAAATTTTTCCTTCTATTTTTACAGCACAAGTGTGCAATTAGTTCATCAACTTCTACATTGTATTTTTTTGCAACTTCTTCTAGCTCATCTTTAGAATAGTATCTTGATTCTTTTAACTCATATTTTATTCTTTCTATTTCACTTTGTTTTTTTTGAATTCTAGCTCTATTTCTATTATATTTCATTGTAGTATAATTAGCATACCTTATTCCTAAAACTTTAGCAAACTCTTCTTCTGTTAACTTTTCTTTGTATGGTTCATACATTTCTAAAAACTGATAATAGTTTATTGGTTCTCCAGATATTAAATCTCTATCTATTTTTTCCTTTATTCTCTTAATTTCTTCTGGTTTTCTTTCTTTTAACACCTTTGCTCTTTTATTTTTGGTTTTTATACTGTAGTAACTATTATAAGTTATTCCAATTATTTCTGCAAATTCTATTTCTTTTACTAGTTCTCTATATGGATTATATAATCTTAGAAATTCTTTATAATCTACAGATTGTCCCGCTTCTATTTCTTTTAAAACTTCATCTTGTATACATTTTTTATCTTTTCCTATTATTTTTCCTTTTCCCGCCATAATTTTAGCTCTTGCTGTTTCTAAATTTTTTATTCTTTCATATCCGCCGTAACTCATTCCTAAAATTTGAGCAAATTCTATTTCTGAAATTCTACTTTTATATTCCTCATACAGTTCCAAGAACTCTTTATAATCTATATATTTACTGTATTCTATTTTCTTTTTCATTTCCAATTTAATAACATCTTGTTCAGCTTTTCCTCTATTGCTTAATACTCTGGCTCTTTTTCCTCTTTCATTTCTTATAGATTTGTATCTACGCTCACTAATCTCTAGCATTTCTGCGAAATGAATCTCGCTCATAACTGCTTCATATGGCTGGTATATTTCTAAGAATTTATCATAATCAATAGATTCACTAATTTTTATTAAATTACTTTTTAATAACTCTTCAATTATTTCTTCCATATAGTTTTAGAATCTCCTAACTTTTTAATTTTAACATACTTTACATAATTAATCAATACATCCGTTTTTCCTCCACAAAAGAATAGAAAAAGAAGTACTAAAATATATTTTAGTACTTCTTTTATAACTTGTTATTTTATTCTGTTACTGCTGTGTTAGTAGTTATTTGGTTCTTGTTTGTTTTAGGTTCATTTTTTTCTATTTCTGCCTCTTTTTTCTCATCTTGTTCTACTAATGTTTGTAATTGTTCTATTAACTGTTGAAGTTTTGACATATCTTTTCCTATCATTTCCCAGTTGTTACTTTTATTTGATTCCTCTAGGTTTTTGTTTGCATTTATTATTTGTTTAATAAGCTCATCTTTATTCTCTGCTTCCACTTCTATACTTATTGCTTCTTGTGATAGTAAATTTGTAATGGCCTCTTCTATGTTATTTCCTATTGCAACTTTATTTCCTGATGCAACTACAACTTTCTTTAGTTGTGGAACTTGTGATTTATCATTTAGCATTATTTGATATATAGGTTCAACATATAGAAGTGTATTATTTATTGGAACTATTATAATATTTTTTTGTATTTTTGTTCCAGTTACATTTAATGAGTTTAATTCATTTAATATTTTTTCATCTTGTTCTACTAGTGAGTCTAGTTGAATTGTTCCAAGTATTGAACTTCCTGTTTTAAATTTATATAATGTTAATTTTTTGTTGTTTTGGCTATCGCATGTTGCCACTAAGTATGATGTTATATTTTGTTTTTCTTCTATTGTGTATGGTAGTACTAATCCTAGTTGTGCTGAATTATTATTTGTTAGTTTAACCATTGTGTAATATGGTTCTATATCTGTTCCTGTTGCAGCACTAGTTGTTCTGCTAGTATTTTCTTTTGCTACATCCCATACGTCATCTGCTCTATATAATACTTCTGGTTGAACATTATGATATCTTTCTAATATTTTGGCTTGAATATTGTAAAGATATTTTGGATATACCATATGTTTTGAAATATCTTGTGGTATTTCTTCTCCATCTTTAAATAGTTCAGGATAAATATTACTATATGCAATTGCTATCGGGTCAGATTTATCTGTTATATAAAAATCTGTTGTTCCATCATAAGCATCTATTATTACTTTTACAGAATTTCTAATATAATTTATTTTTTCTTTAAGTCCTCCATATTCTATAATTGTTTCTTGAGAATATGGATAATCATTTGATGTAGTATATGCATCTAATACCCATACCAGTTTGCCTTCATCTGTTACTACCATATATGGTTCTTCATCATATTTTAAATATGGCATTATTGTTTTTGCTCTTGTTATTATATTTCTTGTTGTTATTATTCTGCTTTCCTTTGTTACATTTCCTGAAAAAGCTATTCCAAGATTTTTTTCCTTTACTCCCAGTATAATTCTATCTAAAAATCCTAGTTTTAATCCTGCTTTTCCTTCATATGTGTTTGTATTACTTGTTGTACTTGTTAGTGGATAATCATATTCTTGTTTATTCTTAGCATTTGTTACTATTGGCTCATTTGTTTGTAAACCAAAGTATATTCTAGGTTGTGTTATTTTTACTTTATTATCTTCTCCTTTAAAATCACTTTGAATATATTCTAAGTTTCCGTTTTCATCCACTGAATTTGCAGAAGAAATAATTGCTCCATATCCGTGTGTATATTCATATGTTTTATTATTATACGTTCTAGTATCATTGCTTACAATTTCTCTTGGGCTAATATATACTAGTTTTTCTTTTCCATCTATATTATATATTTCTGGTTTTGTTGTAGTATAAGAATAGTAACCAGAGTTTGTTTGATATTGTTCTAGATTCTCTAATACATTATCTTCATTTAGTATATTTACATTGTTAATAACTTCTTGGTTTTTATTTACTTCATCTTTTGTTATTGTTCCGCTATTTTCTATTTCTATCTCATCTACATTTATACCATATGCACTTTTTGTAAATTCAATATTTTTTTCTATATATTTCTTTTCTTTATCTAGTTCATTGCTGTTTACATAAATTAGGTCAAATCCTAGCATTACTACAAATAAAATTACTAAGTATCCTGGTATTATACAAATCCATGTCATTATTCTTTTAAAGTTTTCTTTTTTGAAATTTATCATTGCCATTATTGCTGCTAAAAGTATTATACAAGCAAAAATTCTATAACCCCATGTTTTTATTGTTGCTTCTATTAATCCAGCTCCATAAAGGTTTGTCCCATCTGATAATGTTAAAAACTTGCTATTTACTATATCTTGTACTTTTACTAGTGTAATTGCTGCAAGTCCAAGCACTACTAATATTACGTTTACTCCTAATTGTTTTATAAATGTATTCTTTTTTAGTGTTGCTCTATCAATACCTTTTTCGAAATATTTGTTAAATACTATTATATAATAAACGGCTATATATATTGAATAAATAGCAAGAAGTGCTATAAAGTAAATTATTATTGTTTCTATAAATGGTTTTTGGAACATATAATAACCAACGTCCATATTAAATATTGGATCATATACTCCAAACCAAGCCGTATTAAATGCAAGCATAACTTTTTCTGTAATAAAATTAGATGAAATTAAGCTTATTATTACACTTAAAATTAAACTTATTGATTTGTTTGGAAGTTTTGGCATTTCTTTTTTATCATCATCAAAGAATTTTTTTAATCCTCTTTTTATAAATCTTGTGGTGATATATGTTGCAATATATAATATTGCAAAGTTTACTAATGCTACTCCAACTTTGTATTTTATATTTTGTTTAAATACTTCTACATATTGCTCTCCAATCTCTAAAGCTTGTAAGTATTCTCCTCTTACCGTTACTGCAATATAGATTGCTAATAATATTAAAAATACTATTACTAATATTACTCTTTTTTTGTTTTTTGTTTTTCCCATGATTTGCCTCCTTAATTTTATATTATTGCATTTACAAATTCTTCGGAATTAAATATTTCCATATCATCTATTTGTTCGCCAACACCTATAAATTTTACTGGTATCTTGTTTTCTGCAACTATTCCTATTACAACTCCGCCTTTTGCTGTTCCATCTAATTTTGTAAGAACTAACCCTGTTATATCTACTGTCTCTTTAAATGCTTTTACTTGTGATATTGCATTTTGTCCTGTTGTTGCATCTAAAACTAACAATACTTCTTTTTTGGCATCAGGTAATTCCTTATCTATTACTTTTTTTATTTTTAATAGCTCGTCCATTAAGTATTTTTTGTTATGAAGTCTTCCTGCTGTATCGCAAATTAAAACATCTGCATTGTCCTTTTTTAGTTCTTGTATTGCTTCGAATACTACAGAAGCAGGGTCTGTTCCTTCATCTCTTTTTACTATTTTAGAACCGCTTCTTTTGGCCCATATTTCCACTTGTTCAACTGCTGCTGCTCTAAATGTATCTGCTGCTGCTATAATTACACTTTTGCCTTCTTTTTTAATTCTATTTGCCATTTTTCCAATAGATGTTGTTTTTCCTACACCATTTACTCCTACTACTAGAATAACAGTAGGCTTTTTAGATAAGTCAAGTCCGTTTTCTTCTTCGTCTAGAATCTTTTTCATTTCTTCCCTTAATGCATTCTTTACGTCTTCTTCACTTTCTATTTTTTCTTTTTTTATTCTGTTTCTTAATCTTCCTATTATTTCTACAGATGTATCTACACCAATATCTGACATTATAAGTATTTCTTCTAGTTCTTCTAGTAACTCTTCATCTACTTTTCTAAAATTACTAAATACACTGTTTATTTTATCTCCAAATGAATTTCTTGTTTTTCCAAGTCCATTCTTTAATTTATCAAAAAATCCCATAATTTAAGCTCCTCTTCTCCTTTGTTAATTTTCCGCTAAATAGTATATCACACTTTTATAATCTTTGCAAAATTTTAGTTTGAAAGTTTATTATAACATCAAAAGCTATATAGTTCTTACTATATAGCTTTCATGTTCTATTCAATTATTATTCTATTATCTTTTATTTTATTCTTTATTTCTTCTGCTCTGTATGAATGTATTCTATATTCGTTTTTGTTATCAAATTTTATTATTACTGCTTTTGTATATTCCAAGTCAGAATATTCTTCTATGATAAGACTTGCTTTGCATTGTTTTAAAGTCTCAAATGTTGTCATAAATCCTATTCCACTACCGCCTGCTGATTTATGGGTTGTTATTCTCTTTAAGCCAAGGTTGGATAATGTTTCTATTTCAAATTCTATTCCTGTATCATAAAATTTTATTTGATAATTATTGTCTTCTTTATCTAAAACAACTTTAATTTTTCTTTTTTTATTATCACTACAATTTATTGCAATAATTGCATCTCTTATATGATCTGCAATCATTGTTTCTAACTTGCTTTGTGGAATTTTTGTTTCCAAGATTTCACTAATATCAAAATCTAGATTTAGTTCGAAGTCTATTTTGTCCTTTTCTGATTCTTGCTTCATATATTCTAACAAATTATCTATGCTAAAAATATTTGTTTTTGGAAGTTTAGTTTCTTTTATTACTGATGCTACTTCTTCTTTATATTCTTTTGATAGTTTCTTTATTGAAGATAATATATCTCCACACTCCTCTGCAAATTCTTCATTTGCCTGGAGCTTTGTGCCTAACTTTGTTACTGCTTTTTCCATTGCTGAAATTCTATGACTGTATTTATGATTTATTTGTAAAACATCTGCTAATTCTGTTTGTAAATTTTTTATTTTCTCATCTTGCTGTTTAATTTGTTCTTGCTGAATTTCAACTGTTCTTTCTTTCATCTTTTCTTTATAGTACTTTGTGATACTTTTCTTGATCCAATATATCATTAGAAATGCTCCTATTACAAATAAAATGAAAAATATTGTTCCTATTCTCACATTGGAATATATAAAATATATTGTATATACTATTAAAATTATTATTGAAATAAACATTCCTATTACTTTTAATATATTTTTTTGCATTTTATTATTCATGAATGCTATTCCAAATTTAAATCTTTTTATCTTGAAAAACAAGTATATTAATGTAATCTGGACTATTCCAATTATAAAATATTCGATTAAACTATATTTCGTCATATTTAATTTGTTTATTTTCATAAATAAAAAACTTATTATACTTGCTGTAATCAAGGCTATTATGCTTATTGCATTAGTAATTGTTGAAAGAAATACACCTCTTTGAATTTCAGTATTTGAATAGGTCGAATATGTAATACTAAAAATAATATAATATATTGGATATGCAACTAGTATACTAGTCTGATTTCTTATACAAGTATATATAACCCCAACTACTAAACAACTTATTAATAACAATACTTTATTTTGAATTTTTTTATTTGTTATTTTAGTTACCACATAATAATTAGAAATACTCATGAAGAATATTTTAGTAAGTGGTATATACCATGGCAAAGACATACATTTTTTCCTTCTTATCTGCTATTTTAAACATAATTTATTATAATAGATAAAACTCACATAATCAATAATATTTTCAATATTTGATTACATAAAATATTTGTCTTTATTCCAATGTATATGGTTGTTTTGTATATATCGAATTATTTCTATATACTCTTTTTCGTTTCTAATTATATGTTCATAATAATTTCTCTGCCAAATCTTATTATTAAATTCTCTATTTGTTAATCTTTTAAATGTAGAAACTATTGATGCAGTCATAGCATTTGTATGTGTCGTCAAGGATGCCGCCCCTATAAATAAAAAAACTACTAACCCTCTTTGGATCAGTAGTTTTTCTTTGTTTTTATTAAACTCCTAATATTTTTCTTAAATATTCCAAAAAATCATTCCACATAGTCACATCCCCCTTTCTATTAACATATTTTTTGTTTTTGGCTTCTATTTTGTTTCTATAGTTCTATGTTAATAAGAAAGGTCGCATACGCGTATTCACTATTGAATTTTATATGTAACCTTTCTTTACTGTACAATGAAAAATGTTGTGCCTAGGGGCACAGGTAAAAGTCGATTTTCTTGTACAATAAAAAAATACTACTAAACTTTATAATTTTTAGTAGTATTTTGGCTTAGAATATTTGATTAAATTTGAGTTATATTGATTTCTTGATTTTTTCAACATAGTAGTAAATTAATTCTGTTGGAGTTGGAACTCCTGTGTTATAATTTACCGCTGCTGTATAATATTTTTGTAAATCTTCTATTGAAGATTTTCTCCACGCATGTTCAATTGCTGTTTGAATTGAACGTCCTATTGTACTATTTCCTTTCTTATATACTTTTGCTAAATGTAAAAATACATTTTCTTTGTCTTTATCATTTTCTATTATATAAATAATTGCATCATGTATATACTTTCTTCCTATTAGGTGTGAACTAATTCCTATCAAATTTAGCTCTCTATTAATTCTATCTGAAAGTTTATCTCTAAACTCACTTTCAGTTTCTGTGCTTATATTTTTGTTTAACTTTTCTGTTCTGTTTATTTTGCAAAGTAACAGAATATTTTCTATTATCAGTTCTGGCGAATAGTCATCTTTTAGTTTGTGAAATATTAAATCTGCTCCATTGCTATGTGCATAAGCATATACCGTTTTCGAAGATATATTTGTTGTTATAACTATTACTGGTTTTATATCTAAATCTAGTTCTTTTATTTGCTCTAATACTTGAAGCCCAGAGCCTTTACCATTGTTTAATTCTATATCTAGTATAATTGCATCTGGCACATAAGTTTTTATATCTTTAATTGCCTCTTTTGATGAATTTGCTATTTTTATTAATTTAGCATCATCTCTTGTATCTGCATACTCCTTAATAATTTTACAGTCTTGTATGTCGTCTTCAACCAAAAGTATGTTTATTATTCCGTTTTTGCTCATAATGATACACCTCTTTATATTTCAAGGAAAATATATCACACGTTACTCATTTTTTCTACTTGTTGCTCAAATTTAATTGTCGTTTCGTATTTTTATTACTTCAGCAGTTATATTATATGATATATTTTTTGTCAGCAACTCAAAAAAAGCTCTAATGCTATATGTTACAAGTAGTTTGAATTTTTGCAACATTTTTATTTGCTTGTTATTTATTTCTATGTTAAAATAGTTTGTGCAAGGAGGATACTATGAGATTTTTAGTTCAAAGAGTTTCAGAAGCCAATGTTATGGTTGATAACAACATTACTGGTAAAATAGGAAAAGGTTATTTAGTTTTAATTGGAATTACTCACACAGATACTACTGATGATGCTGATTATTTAATTAACAAATTATTAAATTTAAGAGTTTTTTGTGATGAAAATGATAAAATGAATTTAAATATTAATCAAGTTAATGGTGAACTTTTACTTGTTTCACAATTCACTTTATATGCTAATACTTCTCATGGAAACAGGCCTGATTTTCTAGAAGCAGCTAAGCCAGCTTATGCAGAAGAATTGTATGAATATATTATTAAAGAATGCAAAAATAGAAATATAAATGTACAGACAGGTATTTTTGGTGCTGATATGAAAGTGCATTTATTGAATGATGGACCTGTTACTATAATGCTAGAAAAATAGTTTTAAAGAGAAGAATCCTTTTATAGAATTCTTCTCTTTTTTGATTTGTTTTCTAATCCTCTCTTAGTGTATACTGACTAACATCTGGTTCTACAAATATTTGATCATCTACATTGTCAAATTCATATTCTCTAGTTGCTGTTGTATCATCTATAATTGTTTTTATTACTAATCCAGTTTCTTTTTCTATATAGTATTCTGTATTATTTGTTCCGTATAACAAATATGGGCTTAGATAATTCTTTATAACATAGCAATTTTTTTCTTCAATTTTAGCAGTTTTTATTCTTGCTGGAATACTATATAAAAATGTTTGCCATAAATTATCTGTTTGGAAAACGTCAATAATCTGAGCTCCCACCATTGAACTTGCACTGTTTAGTTTAACTGTTTTAAAATCTTTAGTTTCGGTAAATGTGTCTATTCTTGTTCCACTATCATACATTGATAATTTAGTAATTTCACCGATTATTGTCTTTTCTTTCGATAATTATAAGTTGTTTTTTGTCTTTTGCATAATAGTTTGTAGTTATTGTTTGTTTATTTTCTTCGTTAAATGAAACTATTTTCATATGATAATTATTGCTATTAATATAATTTGATAGTTTTTTTTGCGTGTTAGATATAATTATCATGTTTCTAACTGTATGAATTAAAATTATGATAATTATTGCAAGTAAGATGATTCCCAGTTTTTTAAATATTTTTTTCTTATTCATAAAAAGCACCTCATTTCTTTGGTGTAGCCTAGCTATCATAAGCTTTTTTGCTTTTAGACCTAAGGCTTTGCGTCATAAACTTTCACTTATTTTGCCTTTTTACTAATATATTATTATTATACCATATTTTTCTACTTAAAGCAAAAAAGACCAGTTAACTGGTCTTTTGCTACTTACATTTCACATTTCAAATTTTGCTTTTTCTTGCAAAGCTTTCCATGCTTCCTTACACCTTTTTGGATATGCGCTTTTCCCAGAAAGGGGAAAATATATTCCTCTAGGTTGAAATCCTGCATCTTTTAGTAACTTAACAGCCTTTTGAGTATGTGGAGTAATAAATATTTCTCCATTCGTAACATAGAGTATTGTTACTCCTCTTGCCACATAAAATCCTTCAAGATTATATATATCCGGAATATTAATGGCTTCTTCTTTGTTGAGATGTAGTGGTAAAACAACAACATCTCCATTTTCAACTTTGAGTCTTTTCTCTTCTGGTATCGGGTTATCCTCAATTGTAATTTTGCAAGCCATTTTTTATCCTCCTCAAAATTATTTGTTGCAATTTGTATACTGCGATTGCCAACTTGGATCTGTTTAAAAATGGTTACTCTTTATTTTAGCACATTTTATATATTTTTGTCAAAACGCTGGATATATTTTTATTTTGGAGCTTCTAGGCAGAATCGAACTGCCGACCTACGGGTTACGAATCCGTTGCTCTACCAACTGAGCTATAGAAGCATATACTATATTTTAACATATTTTTGTATAAAAACAATAGGGAAAAAACTTTTTGTTGCTTTACATAATATTGAGTGGTATAATACTATTACATATAGTTAAGCTTTGCTTAACAAAATACTATAAAGGAGGCTCGTTTTAACCCACTTGGATAAGTGACATATTTTATTCTATCAATTTTATTGGAGGAAAAAAATATGTTAAATAGGAATTTTAAACCTGCTTTTGTTGTGGTCTTTGTATTGCTTGTCGTTCTTGTTTTCTTTATACTCTATAACAGCTGGAAAAATGATTTAAAAGAAAACATTAATTTTGAAAGTATCAAGTCTCAGCAAATAAGTCAAGAAGATAGTTTAAAAGATAACATTGTAAATGCAAATAATGTTATTTCATCTATTAAATCAGATACTAAAATTGTTTTATGTACAGTGGATGGAAAATATTATTTGTCACATGACAAAACAAAGAAAAGCAATGCTATATTTGAATGGTTTATGACTTCTCGAATTGATTTGGTTTGTGACTATTCAATATGTTTTGCAATTGACACATCAAGTTTAAATTTTTCTGTTCAGGATGGAACTGTTTGGGTCTACTTTAGTGAAGATGATATATATATCAATTCACTAACCGTTCACAACTCTGTATCTGATGAGATTACAGCTCTATTTGGAAGTAAATACTCCTCTTCTGAAGTTCTCGCTTTGGAACAAATTATAAAAGAAAATATTCAAAGTGATGCTATGATGAAAAGAGAGAATATTATTTTAGCAAAAGCTAATTTAATAGTTTATTTATCAGATTTAGCAGAATCGTTCAATGCAGAAATAGTAATTTGTGAACAATAATTTTAGAGGGTGCACAATAGCTGCACCCTCTTTCTTTTTTCTTTATATTTATTTAAAAATGTCTTCCACCTTTTGGTCTGTCCTCTTTGTTTTGGTCTTCTTCTATTTTTTTGCTGTTTGTTTCTATTTCTTTTTTCCTGTCTTTGTAAATATCTTCTATATTGTTTGGTTCTTCATTTACTGTTATGTTTTCTACTTCTGATGTTGCTTTTATTTCATTGTTATTTAAATTATTAAGTTTTCCTATTTTTCCTAATAAATCTTGATATTTTTTATAGTCTACTATTATATAGATTGATAGCCCTATTAATGCAACTATACAGAACATTAAGGCTCCAAAAACTGCTTTTTCTTGATTATTTGCATACCAAGTAGAAACTCCACCAAATATTCCTTTGAACCAATTTGATATTTTTCCTATTATTGTTGGTTCTGCGTTTTTGTTAAATTTTATTGTATATGTTTTTGTTTCTTCTTGTTCTGTTGGTTCTGCTCCTTCTTCTTGAGGTTCCATAGTAATTTTATTTTTAACTGTTATTGTTATTACATTCTCGCCCTCTTTTAGTGAATCTGCCCCACTTATTTCTATTGTTGCTCCTTCTATATTAGCTAATGCTTCTATATCTAGACTTTTTACCCAATATTCTAGAGTCTCTATTGAGTATTCAAATATATTAGATGTAAACTCTGGTGTTAGTGGTACTTCTACCAGTTCTCCATTTTGATTTGTATATTTTATAATTAGCTTTTCTAATGCAAGTTCTTTTCTTTGTCTTGTAGCTTTTATTACATAATCAGTTTTTGTTGTTCCGTCTTCTGCTGTTACTGATATTGTAATTATATTTTCTCCTTCTTTTAGCTCTTCATATTCTGTTACTGAGACTGTTGCTTTTGAATCTGTTGGAGTTGCTGTTATATTTAATTTTGTTACTTCATTTGGTACTGTAATTGCATATTCTTTTACATCTTTATTAAATTCTGGTGTAATTGCTCCTTCTGCTATGCTCAAACTACTTAATGTGCTATCTGTTGATTTTTTTTCTTCTTTTGTTTCTGTTGGCTTTGTTGAGTTATTAGTATTTGGTTTTCTTGTCGTGTTTCCACCATTTGATGAACCACCGTTTGAATTTCCTCCTGTGTTCTTGTTTGGCTGAACAATACTTACTGTTTTTGATGCTGATTTTTGTTCATCATTTTCAGTTGAATAATCAGCAATAACACCAGAAGCAGATATTGTAACACGTCCAGAACTTCCAGCAGTACAGGTAAATGATTTAGATGCATTATCTAAAAAAGTACTTCCCATGCTTCCGCTTCCATTAGAAGCTGTTGCACTAACATAACCAGCTCCACCGCTCACAGAAACTGTTACTGTAAAACTTTCTCCTGGTGATACCGATGATTTTGAAGTACTTATACTCAAACTTGCTGCATTTGATTTGATTGTCATTGCAAACAAAATTCCAATAATTATAGCTAATTCAAATATTATTTTTTTCAATAAATTAGTCTTCATTTTTTAATCTCCTATCTCTATAATGTAATTTTACTAGCTTGCATAATATGATTTTTTACTTTGACGTAATCTGCTGGTGTTATTTTTCCATCTCTGTTTACATCAGCTGCTTTTTCTGTAATAGCATCCATTGTTGTTGTTCCCATTATTTTATTTTTTATTTTAACATAATCTGATGGCGTTATTCTTCCATCTCCACTAGGATCGCCAAGTTTTACTATTGTATATTTCTCTACTCCGTCAATTTTTACTTTTGCCCCTGTTCCAACTAATGTATCTCCTGTTATTTCATTGCCGTTTTTGTCTACAATTACTGCATTACTATATTTTTTCTTTATTGTATTAGCTGTTGTTCCTGGTTCTGATGTAATTATATTGTTTTCGTTTGGTTCTGCTATATTATCATTTTTATTTGAGCCTATTACAACTAAATATGTTTTAGATCCGTCACTTGCTTCTCTTGCCATGTATCCTGTACCTCTTGGAGTTGAAACTTTATCCCAATAATATCCTCCAACTTTTGATGTAGCTCTTTCAGTTATTAATACTTGTGTTCCTTCGCTTATTATTGCAATGCTATTTCCATTTGGTGCATCTTTAAGTTTTAATCCTCCATTTGCATTGATATATGCCAATTCACCTGTTTCATCACCACTTATTGATGGACTTTTACATGCTGTAGATGGCATACCTGTATATAGCGGAATTACAAATGTAAAACTGCTCTCTAATAATCCCGCATCTTTATAATATCCTTTTAATATTGATCCTATACTTTGTGCATCAAATAGATTTTGTGCATATTGATTTACATAGTATGGTTTATATGTAACATTAAATTTTTGATAGTATAGTGTATCTTGTCCTCTCTTAATATATCTTTTTACTAATCCAATTCCACCCATTATTGATTTTTTAGGTGTATCCCATCCTTGCGATTTTGCATAAGCTAGTCCATTTAATATTACTGCTTCTTCACCTTTTCCAGATGCTCCAACATTAAACAAATTGTAGTAACCAACATATTGTCCTTTGTATCCTTGACCTGAGCATAATGCTGAAGCCCCGCTTCCTTGCTCTTGCAAAATTTTTCCTATTATATAAAATGGATTTATATTATATTCTGGATCATTTGCTACTTCGTATATTGCATCTATAATTGATTGATTATTTAAATATGATATTTTACTTGCCATTTGTGCAACCTGGTCTTTTGTTATACTGCTGTCATTTGATAATTGTAAATATTGAAATAAATTTGCATCATTTAAAGAATTTCTTGGATCCATTACATGTTCTATAGCTTGTCTTGAAGCACAATACCATCTTCCTGTATCTTGTTCTTCTCTTCCACATATTGAACATATCCATGCATTTGAATAACTATTTGGTACAACATTTTTTATTGAGTCTGCATGATTTTGATATTCGCTATTTATTGTTGCTTCCCAACTTAATCCTGTTTCATATAATTTAAAAGTCCAATTTGGATGTGAAGCTACAAGTGCTTGCACTAGTGTTACATATCCTGGGTATTTTTGTTCAAAATCTGATGGTAAATTGTTTGAATTTTTGGTATATGTATATGTTGCTCCATAAGATATGTTTAGAGTTTGTGGTACAAAACCAGCTGTTATATATATTAAAACAAAAAGAATTAAAACACATAAGATTTTTGTATTCAATTTATGAATTAAATTACGCTTTTGCATTTATCTCTCCTCTTTCGTATATTCTAAAATTTATACATTTAAAGTATATCGTATTAAGAAATTCAAGTCAAGGAATTTAAGGAAAAATAAACTGGTATTTTGTGGTTTTTTGGTATATTTTAGGTACATAAGTTCACGCATATATTATTTGTTTTACATAAAATAAGAGTCATCCTAAAAATAGAATGACTCTTATTTTTAATTAAGTACTAGTTACAGCATCCTCTGTTTCCGCAACCACAGTTTGTGAATAATAATAAGAAGATTATTATAAAGAATAAGATTGAGCAGTCATCTCCTCCACATCCACCAAACATTCCATTGTTACATCCACATCCACAATTTCTTTCATCTGGCATGTTACTTTACCTCCTTGTTTTATGTTATATCGTATAATATGCAGATTAAAGATTTTGTGTTACATTTTAATTTACTCTGTTTCTATTTTTATTTCTATGCTTCCTTTTTCTTCCATGTTGTCCATATTAGTTGCCTTTATTAAGCCTTCTGACAATGTATATAAATTATTATCTATATATATTATCCTTTCTACTTCTTTTGTATAATCATAATCATTATATCCTTCCGTTATTTGCATATGTGCAATTTTTCCTTTCAAATTAAAGCCATTCTCTAAGTCTAATCCATATACTATTGCACCTTGGAATTTTAAGTTTGAATGATAGTTTTCTCCTTCTGATATTGAAATTGGAAATGCTATTATGTTTTTTTCTTTTGAAAACAAAAGTGACTTGTGATTATATAATAATTCTGAATATGTTCCGCTATCTCCTATATTTGTTGAATACATTTCTTTTGGAGATGTTGGATTTGTTACGTCAAATAACGCCATTTTCATTCCTATTGTTACAACGTTTCCGTCTTCTTTGGTTTCGGTATTTTCTCCAAATCCTATTATGTGATTTTCATCATATGGATGCAAGTAAGTGCTATATCCTGGTATTTTTAGTTCTCCTAATAATATTGGATTTGTAGGCTCTGATAAGTCTATTACAAATAATGGATCTGTTTGGACAAAAGTAACCATATATGCTTTATTATCTAAAAATCTTACAGAATATATTTTTTCTCCTTTTGCTAAATTTTCTAAACTTCCAATCATTTTTAGGTTTTCATTTAATATATATAAGTTGTTTGTTCTATTTTCTTCTTTTAAATTTGTACTATTAGTTGTTGCTATTCTGAAATTTCCGTCTTTTTCATCCATAGAAAATTGATTTAACACTTCGCCTGGAACAGAACCTGTGCTAACATATTCTACTTTTGAGTTTTCTAATTTAAATTTATATATATATGTGTTTATATTGTAATTATCATAATATCCATATAATTTTTCGTCTTTGTACTCATATTTTACTTTTGCAACATATAAATTGTTTTGGCTTGCATATACTTCTGTTCCTGCTCCTAAGTATGTTTCTATATTTGCAGGTTCATTATTATTAATATTAAATCCTGCAACATTTAAAAATGTATTATCTCCACTTTCTGGAAAATATGAAATATCTGAATATTCTATACATTTTGTTTCTTTAGAGATTGCTGTGTCTAAATATTTTGGTTTATAATCATTTTCGTTCAATTCTTCTTTGTTTTTTTCAAGCAATTCTGAATATATATATTTGTTTGACAACACATATACGTTTTCTCCAACCATTCTCGAAGATAAATAACTACCTTCTATTTGTATTTTTCTCTCCATTACAGGTTTGTTTTTATCCTCTATGTTATATACTTTTATATTTGTGTATTCATCTGAAGGATATATCATATCATCCATAACTGAGTTTTCATTTATTTGGCCATTATACTCGTATTTTTGTTCTACAATTATTAACCTGTTTCCATTAATAAAAATTTCTTTTGGTTCTATTTGTTCTTCTTCATATTTGATTTCTGAAGCTATTTTCATATTGGTTGCCTCTACTGCATTTACAATAACTAGTTTTTTTCCTGTTATGTAATAAATGTATTTACCATCTGTTTTTACTATATCTGCTTCCTCTACTCCTTCAACTTGATTGTTTGTTTTTGAATAATCATTGTTTTCTCTAAGCGTGCTATTTACTGAATCTTCTAGTAAGCTTACATTCTTTTGAGAGTCTTTATTTTCACTGTTTTGTTTTCTGACTATATTGTATAAATTCTCAAAACTTTCAACTTTAGGTAATCCATTTTCTTCTTTAACTTGCTTTATTGGGTCTGTTATATTTTTATTATGGTTTATTGGGACTGCTATTGAAATTGCTATTATAAATACTATTGTTGCTAATGCCAAACTATATATTAGGTTTGGTTTCTTCTTTTTCTTTTTTGCATCTTTCATTTTTTGTAATGTATTATTTTTTAAGTTTTCATCTGCATTTATTTCGTTAATTGCTTCTATATAATCTTTTTTACTCATTTTCTAGCCCTCCCTCTAAATCCTGCTTTAATTTTTGTCTTGCTCGTGCAAGTCTTGATTTTACTGTGTTTTCGTTTACTCTAATAATCTTGCTAATTTGGTTTATTTTATAATTTTCGTAGTAATATAAATAGATTATTGTTCTATATTTTAGTGGTAATTTTTGAACGGCATAATATATGTCGTGTTTTTCTTTTGTTTCAACTGCTATATCTTCTTTTAACTCAGATGTATTTTTTAAAAAGCCTGATTGTAGCAAGTTTTTGCTACAATTTATTGTAACTCTAATAAGCCATGCTTTTTCATGCTCTTCGCTTTCAAATTTTGGCATCTTTTTTGCTAATTTTAAAAAAACTTCTTGATAAATATCTTCACTGTTTTCTTTTGAATTTGTCCTTGTTAAAGCTAATCTATATACCATATTAGAATATTTATTTATAACATTTTCTAAATATTGTTCTTGGTTTGTATATTCCATTTATATCACCTTTATAAATAATACCATATAATCGCAAAAAAAGTTGCATATTTTTTACTTTTTTAGAAAGTTTTTGTATTATATGAAAAAAGACTCTACTTTTATAGAGTCTTTAAGGTTTATTTTTTTATGCATTTACTGTTTCTTTTTTTACAGATTTTTTTGTAGCTTTTTTTGTTTTTTCTTTTTTTGGTTTATCTTCTTCTGATTTTTCTGTTGGTAAGCAAAGATTTAATATTATACCAACTATTGCTGCTAAGCTCATTCCTGATATTGTTACTGCTAAGTCTCCACTTACTATTGATATTGTTGCTCCACCTAATCCTAAAACTAGCATTGCAGATGCAACTATTACATTTTTTGTATTGTTAAAGTCAACTTGGTTTTGTATTAAAACTTTTAATCCGTTAACTGATATAAATCCATATAGAAGTAAAGATACTCCACCTAAAACTGCTGTTGGTATTGTAGATATTAGTGCCGTAAATTTAGTAAAGAAGCCTAATACTATCGCAATTACTGCTGCTAATCCTATTACCCAAACTGATGCTACTTTTGTCATTCCTACTACTGATGTGTTTTCTCCATAAGTTGTATTTGCAGGTCCCCCTATTGCTCCTGCTACAAATGTTGCAATTCCATCTCCTAATAGTGTTCTATCTAATCCTGGATCTTTTAATAAATCTCTATTCATTATTGCACTTAATGCTGTATGGTCACCTATGTGCTCTGCTATTGTAACTAATGCTATTGGTGCTATTGTAAGTATTGCAGAGAAGTTTGGTGTATAGCTTACGAATGGTATTAAGAAGTTTGGTACTCCTACAATTGCAGCTTCTGTTATTGGTGTGAAATCAACAATTCCTACTGCAACCCCTGCTAAATATCCTGCTACTATTCCTATTAAGAATGGTATTACTTTTAAAAATCCTTTTGCTGCTACTGCAACTATTGCTGTAGTTAAAAATGCTACTAATGCAACTACTATTGATTGCCATTCTAATGCTGCTCCACTTGATAATCCTATTTGGCTTATTGCTGATGGTGCAAGTCCTAATCCTATAATCATTATCATAGGTCCTATTACTACTGGTGGCAATAATTTATCTAACCAGTTTTTTCCTATAAGTTTAATAATTATTGCAAATATTACATAAATTAATCCTACTGCCATAATTCCTGTCATTGCTCCAGAGATTCCACCTTTTAGATATGCTGCAGTAATTGGTGCAATAAATGCAAATGAGCTTCCTAAATATACTGGTGATTTTCCTTTTGTACATAGTATGTAAATTAATGTTCCTATTCCTGATGCAACTAATGTAACTGGTATTGTAAGTACTTCTGCTCCTGCTGCTGAATTAACTAGTATTGGAACTAGTATTGTTGCCCCAAACATAGCAAAGACATGTTGAAGTGCAAGTATTATCCATTTTCCAATGCTTGGTTTTTCATTAACGTCTAAAATTAAATTGCTTTTTTTCTCCATCTTTTTCCTCCTATATATTTTTTATTTTAAGTGCAAAAAAAACACTAAAATTATTATTTTAGTGAATTACTATACTTATAAAATTAAATAAAAATACTAAATAAACCAAAAATACAGTTGTTTTTGAGTACTTCTTATTTAATTCAGTATTTAATATTTTCATCATTTTTTTACACCCTGCGAAAAATAATACTATATTAATAATATTTTTGCAAGTGTTTTTTTAAATTTTTTTAATTTTTTATGATATTTTTCCTTATAAGTTGGCACAAGTTTGCCAAACTTAAAGGATTCTAATATCAAATTGTGTTCCCAATATTAGTTTTATACTCTATAACATAAGTATGTATTCTTGCTAGTATAAACTCTTTGTTTTTTTATACTATTTTTTTCTTTTTTTAAGCTTTTAATTTCTTGTTGTTTTTCCTCTAATTCCGTTATTAGTTTTTGAATTGCTAAGTTTATTTCTTCTGCACTTATATATGTGTAACTTTTTATGCTTGGTTCTGTTATTACCGCATTATTTAATATTTCTGTTGCCTCTTCTATACTCATAGTAAAATCCCTCCTTATGCATTTGTATAGAAAAGTTTACTTTTTTATCATTTGTTTTTTTGTCAAGCTATCCCTCCTAGTGAATTTATTTTTGGAACACAGGTTTTTTATTATAATACTTTAATGCAACTATTGCAAGGAAAATTTTTATTAAATTTTAAAAACAGAAAAAGAACTAATGGGTCTATCCCATTAGTTCTTTTTTTCATTTTTTGTTGGCGGAGTGAGTGGGATTCGAACCCACGGGCCAGTTTTCACTGACTAACTGTTTTCGAGACAGCCTCGTTATGACCACTTCGATATCACTCCATACATTTATAATATATCAAATTTCTCAAAATATCTATAACTTTTTTTATTTTTTTGCATATTATATTTTAGGTGATAATTATGTATAAAATTGTAACTAATACTTTTGAAAGAAAACTTTATTACAAGAATACTGTTGTACTTAAATATAAAATTGAATATCCTCAAATTTTAGGAAATAGTTCTGGTATACATAGATTCAACAGGTTTAATTTTATAAAAGCAGTTAAATTAAAACAGTATTCTGAAAAAAATTTATTTAAAGAAGCAAAAGAATTATATGATTTTAACATGAATAATGGTTATCCTGTAATGGTATATGAAATAGTTTCGGGTTTTACTATAACCTTAAACAAAAGTCCTTTAGTAAGCATATATTCTGATGATTACATGTTCACTGGTGGAGCTCATGGAACCACTACTCGCACATCTCAAAATTGGAATATTCAGACTGGCAATCAAATAAATTTAAATGAATTGTTTGATTGCAATTGTGATTATGTTTTGTATATTTTAAAAGATATAAATAATCAAATAGAAGAACAAATTGCAAATGGAACCAACTATTATTTTGATAATTATTGTAATTTGGTTTTGAATAGCATTGATTTAAATAGTTTTTATTTGGATAATAAATATGTAAATATTTATTATCAGCAATATGATATAGCACCTTATTCCAGTGGAATACCTACATTTCAAATAACAAGTTTGCCATATAGGGTTAATTAGAAAATTTGAGGAAAAAGGGGTCAGACCCCCTTTTCCCCGATTTGCTTAATTATTTTTATCTTTATATACTTTAATTATATCTTTTAAACTCATTTTTGTTCCATAGTTTAGTATTGCATTTGAATATATTTTTACTGTTACTTTTGCTATTACTAATATTGTTACAATTAATATTGCTATTGATATTAATACATCTGTTGGTTTTGTTATTTCAAATTTATTAATTGTTTTTCTGTCTTTTACCAACTCATTTAAAAGGTTATGTGCTTGTTCTTCATTATCAATTTTTATAGTATATTCATTATTTTTTTCGTTTTCTATTTCTAGTCCCAATTTAGCAATATTTTCTGTTATTGATTCGTTTGTTTCTATTTGTACTCTATTTGCTGGATACTGGTCTTTTATTTCTCTTAAATTCCCTTGTAATACAGTTTTTCCTTTATTTAGAATTAAAATGTCGCTACAAAATTCTTCGTTATTTCTCCACTATCTTTTTTTATTATACCAAGTAACATTCTTATAGTTGTAGTTTTTCCTGCTCCGTTAGTTCCTAAAAGCCCAAAAAACTCCTGGTTTATTTAAAGAAAACGAGATACATTTAACTGCCTTTTTCTCAACAAATGTTTTAGAAACATTTTCTAAGATTAGTCCTGCCTTCATTTTTATCCCCTTTCGTTTTTTATTGTTTTTATAATATCACTTTCAATGATATTTGCCAATATAATAAAAAAATTTTCAATAAAAATCCTGTTCCTCTCTGTTAAGCTTGAGAATGAGTTTTTTGCTGATGGTATTAACCCATACAAGCAAGTAGCACTTTCTGCGCAAGTACTACTCTTGGCAACCTTCTTTTCGAGTCCTACTTTTCTAAAATCAAAATAAAAAAGTCCATTTAAAAATGGACTCTTTTATTATGGCTCCCCGTGTTGGACTCGAACCAACGACCTATCGGTTAACAGCCGAGCGCTCTACCAACTGA
>ERZ779890.285-NODE-285-length-56892-cov-19.643912_pt1 | contig 56892 bp, 50 predicted proteins | sample MGYA00511553_ERZ779890 | MGnify/ENA primary metagenome ERZ779890 (study PRJEB29588, sample SAMEA2152064) | human gut metagenome | biome: human gut; feature: human-associated habitat; material: faeces | place: Denmark | collected 2008/2010 ... | reverse complement strand
GACAGATGCCATAATCGTAATTTTTAGAATTACTGTCTTATGAGCACCCTTGTAAAGCCGCGGGATATTTATTTTGTACTTCATCAATAAAAAGTTGCGACCTCCTGCTCGGGCTTTTCGGCGGGCTCCACTGAGATTATGTTGAGTACCGGGCCCTTGCGCCCGTAAAACTTGCTGAAGCGCAGCTCTATCTTTGCAGTCACCGTGCCCCAGGTGCGGTTCTTCAGCTTGTTTGCGTCCAGCCACTTGCATACGAGGCCGCTGTACTGTATGTCCTGCACGCAGCAGGTCATGACGTGACGGCCCGCCACGAACATGTTGTCGGGCATTTTGGCGTTTTTGGCTATGAGGGCCTTGAAGCGCACCGTCTTGCCCGAATACTTTTCCATCTCCTCGGACATGTCCCTGTACCACAGGGCATAGTCGCTGTCCTCTATGACTATGGGGTCGGCGTTCACGTCGAAGGGCAGGGGGTCTTCTATCTCGTCGTACTCTACCCTCCCGTCAGGGTACTCGTAGGCGATGTTCACACGGCGGGACACGCCGCGGATTACCTTGTGTATCTCCATCTTGTCAAGGTCCGGCGTGGCGCGGTTGAGCACTATGAGCTCGGCTGTCATCAGCTTGTCCACCATAAGGCTCCTCATGTTGGCGTTGTAGCTGAGGAAGCACCGGGCATCCGCAAACATGAACTCCTGATAAACTATCCAGTTTTCCGGCATGGCCTGAGCAAGGTCGTTCAGATTCCACATGCCGTTGTACTCTATGAGCACCCGCTCGGCCTTTGCTTTTTTCGCCAGCTCGTTCAGGTAATCGGCGTTTATCTGCTCCGGGGAATCTATCTCCTGTATCAGTATGTTCTTTCCGCCGCCAGGGAACCTTGAGGGGTCCAGCTCCTCAATGCCCTCCTCGCACTGCAAAAGCAGCGTCTTTTCGCCGGAATTGAACCTTTCGTCCTCCAACGTCTCCTGCATAAAGCGGGTCTTGCCCCCCTCCAGGAAGCCGGTGAACATGTATACTGGGATCTCCTTCATAAAGCGCTTACGTTCCCTTCATCAGACGCCGAACAGCTCGGAAAGCTCATGCTCGTTGAGCTTGGAGCCTATGACGCAGAGGCGGCCCATAACGGAAGCGGAGCCTGTGCGTATATTGCTCTCGCCGGGCACGTAGTCGAAGTGTATCCAGCAGCCCTCGCCCTTTACTATGCCCTTGGCGCGCAGCACGGCGCCGTACTTCTCCCCATCGTCCAGCGCCGCAAGGTCTGCCTTGAGTTCGTCCATGGTAAAGGTCTTGGGAGTCTCCACTCCCCAGCTGGTAAACACCTCATCGGCATGGTGATGGCACTCGCATTCGGGATCGTCGCACTCCCCGCCGTCGTGATGGTGATGATGCTCATGCTCTTCGCCGTCATCGCCGTCATGATGGTGATGGCCGCAGCACTCGTGCTCATCGTCATCGTCGTGATGGTGATGTCCGCAGCACTCGTGCTCGTCGTCATCGTCGTGATGGTGATGTCCGCAGCACTCGTGCTCGTCGTCATCGTCGTGATGGTGATGTCCGCAGCACTCGTGCTCATCGTCGTCATCGTCGTGGTGGTGATGCTCATGCCGGCTCTCCTCCCTGAGAAGCTCAAGCTCTGCCTCAAGGGTATTGCGCTTTTCCATGGCCTCCAGTATCTGGGCGCCTGTCAGCTCGCTCCAGGGGGTGACTATGAGGGAGGCATTCGGGTTGTGCTCCCGGAGAAGGGCTATGTCGGTATTCAGCTTATCCGGGCTTATCTCGCCGGTGCGGCTGAGTATAATTGCGTTGGCGTGCTCTACCTGGTCGTTGAAGAACTCCCCGAAGTTCTTCATGTACATCTTGCACTTGTTGGCATCCACAACGGCCGTGAAGCTGTTGAGCTGCAGGGCGTCAGAGCCTACGTTCTGCACCGCCCGTATAACGTCGCTGAGCTTGCCCACGCCGGAGGGCTCTATAAGTATGCGGTCGGGGGCGTACTCGTCCACAACCTTCCTGAGCGCCTTGCCGAAGTCGCCTACCAGGCTGCAGCAGATGCAGCCGGAGTTCATCTCGGTAACTTCTATCCCGGCGTCCTGCATGAAGCCGCCGTCTATGCCTATCTCGCCGAATTCGTTCTCTATGAGCACCAGCTTTTCGCCCTTGTAGGCCTCGGCTATGAGCTTCTTTATAAGGGTAGTCTTGCCCGCGCCCAGAAAGCCGGAAAAAATATCAACCTTAGTCATTTGCCTTTACATCTCTTTCCCTAAGTTTTTCTTATTTGAAAAGGGCAGCCCCTTCCCAACTTTGTATTATAGACCAGCCCACGCCGATTATTCAAGCCGTTTTGCCCAACTTCACAGCCTGTTGACAATGTTTGGCGGATGTAGGTATTATAATTTGTATAAACACGCGAAAGGAGCCCCTGCCATGGATACCCCTCTGGAAGAAGTCACTCATACAGATAACATAAAGCTTTCCGACGACGGGCGCTCGGTGGTGATAATCGACCAGACGCTGCTGCCCAACAGGCTGGAATACATAGCGCTTACCACAAGAGAGGAGATGTTCGAGGCGATAGCCATGCTCCGCGTGCGCGGCGCTCCGGCAATAGGCATATGCGCGGGCTACTGCGCCTACTGCCTGGCCCTTCAGGCCCCCCACGATTCCTTCGACGATTTCTACGACCACTGGGTGGAGGACTGCCGCTATCTCAACGGCTCCCGCCCTACGGCGGTAAACCTCAGCTGGGCGCTGAACCGCATGCTGGACGCCGCTGAGGATCACCGGGATATGCCTGTGGAGGCGGTGCTTTCGGCGCTGAAGCGGGAGTGCCTTGCCATACACAGCGAGGATATGGAGATGTGCCGCAAAATATCCGAATACGGCCTTTCCCTCCTTCACGATGGGGACGGGGTGCTGACCCACTGCAACGCGGGGCCCCTGGCCACCTCCCGCTACGGCACGGGGCAGGGGCCGCTGTTCCTTGCAAGGGAGCGGGGCATGGATATAAGGGTATTCGCGGACGAGACCAGGCCCCTCCTGCAGGGCGCCCGGCTTACGAGCTTTGAGCTGTACAACGCCGGCGTGGACGTCACCCTTATATGCGACAGCATGGCGTCAATAGTCATGAAAAACGGCTGGGTGCAGTGCTGCATGGTGGGCTGCGACAGGGTAGCCGCCAACGGCGACACAGCAAACAAAATAGGCACCAGCGGCGTAGCCATACTTGCAAAGCACTACGGCATACCCTTCTACGTGCTGGGCCCTACCTCCACCATAGATATGAGCTGCACCACAGGGGAGGACATAAATATCGAGCTCCGGGACGGGGAAGAGATCCGGAGCAGATTCTTCGCGGAGCCTGTTGCGCTGCCCGATGTCAAGTGCTACAACCCCGCCTTCGATGTGACGGACAATTCGCTTATCTCCGCCATTATCACGGAAAAGGGCATATGCCGCCCGCCCTACTCCGAGAGCCTTAAAAGGCTGTTCGAATAAAAAAGAAGGAGCGAAAGCTCCTTCCTTTGCTTTTACAGGTTACAGGCCCATCTCTTCCTTGACTTCCCTGAAGCACTTGACCGCGAAGTCAAGATCCTCCTTGGTATGGCCGGCGGAGATCTGGGTACGTATGCGGTCCCTGCCCTTGGGCACTACGGGATAGCAGAAGCCTACCACGTATACGCCCTTCTTGAGCATTCGGGCGGCGAACTCGTTGGCTACCTTGGGGTCATAGAGCATTACGGGCACTATGGGATGCTCGCCGGGCAGCAGGTCGAAGCCGCACTTTTCCATCTCGGCGCGGAAGTAGCGGGCATTTTCGTGTACCTTGTCCCGGAGGGCGGTGCTCTCGGTCAGCATATCGATGGTCTTGCAGGCCGCGGCGCAGATAGCGGGGGCAACGGTATTTGAAAAGAGGTATGGACGGCTGCGCTGGCGGAGCAGGTCCACTATCTCCTGCCTTGCGGCGGTGTAGCCGCCGGAGGCCCCGCCCAGAGCCTTGCCCAGGGTACCGGTGATGATGTCCACCCGGCCCTCAACTCCGCAATACTCGGAGGTGCCGCGGCCGTGCTCGCCCATGAAGCCTACTGCGTGGCTGTCGTCCACCATTACCAGCGCGTCAAACTCGTCGGCCAGGTCGCATATGCCCTTGAGGTTGGCTATGTAGCCGTCCATGGAGAACACGCCGTCGGTGGCGATAAGCTTTATCTTGCAGCCGGAATCCTTTGCGTCCTGAAGCTGAGCGCGAAGGTCTTCCATATTGTTGTTCTTATAGCGATACCTCTTGGCCTTGCAGAGCCGCACGCCGTCTATTATGGAGGCGTGGTTCAGCTCGTCGGATATCACGGCGTCCTCGGGGCCCAGCAGGGTCTCGAACAGGCCTCCGTTTGCGTCGAAGCAGGAGGAGTACAGTATGCAGTCGTCCATCTTTACAAAGTTGGCTATCTTATGCTCCAGCTCCTTGTGCAGCCCCTGGGTGCCGCAGATGAAGCGCACGGAGGAGAGGCCGAAGCCCCATTTGTCATAGCTGGCCTTTGCTGCCTCGATAAGCTCCTTGCTGTCGGAAAGGCCAAGGTAGTTGTTCGCGCACATATTGAGCACGTTCTTCGCCTCGGTGGTGTCTATGCGCGCCTTCTGGGGGGTAGTGATTATGCGTTCGTTCTTATAGGTGCCGGATTCCCTGATGCTTTGGAGCATCTCGCCGTAATGCTTAAGTGCGGATTTCATATGCTGTTCCTTTCTATGTTATTTTTTATTGCGGGATTCCCTTACTTTGTCCAGTCAAGCACTACCTTGCCGCTCCTGCCGCTGTTCATGGCCTCGAAGCCCTTGTCGAAATCGCGATAGTTGAAGCGGTGGGTAATCATGGGAGTCATGTCAAGGCCGCCCTCAACCATGGTTATCATCTTGTACCAGGTCTCGTACATCTTGCGGCCGTATACGCCCTGAAGGGTCAGGCTGTTCCAGATGACCTTGTTTATGTTTATCTCTATGTTGCCGGGGTGTATGCCCAGAAGGGCGATCTTGCCGCCGTTGCGCATGTTGTCTATCATGGTGTTCAGGGCCGCTACGTTGCCGCTCATCTCCAGGCCTACGTCAAAGCCCTCTACCATGTGCTGGGGCCCGAATATGCTCTCCAGCTTGTCGTGCGCTACGTTGACCGTGGCTGTGGCGCCCATCTTCCTTGCCATCTCCAGCCGGTAGTCGTTCACGTCGGTGACCACTACGCTGCGTGCGCCGTTGCGCCTGCAGATGGCGGTGGCCATCATTCCTATGGGGCCTGCGCCGGTGATGAGCACGTCCTCGCCTATCACATCGAACATGAGGGCGGTATGTGTGGCATTGCCCAGCGCGTCAAAGAAGGATACCACGTCCTCCGGGATACCATCCGGTATGGGCACCACATTGCTTGCCGGTATGCAGAGGTATTCCGCAAACGCGCCGTCACGGTTCACGCCCACACCCTTTGTGTGGCGGCAGTACTGACCGTTGCCGGCACGGCAGTTGCGGCAGTGGCCGCATACAATATGGCCTTCGCCGGATACTATCTGGCCTACGTGGTAGGCCGTTACGCCGGGGCCCAGCTCCGCTATCTCGCCCACGTACTCGTGGCCTATCACCATGGGGGGCTTTATGGTCTCCTGCGCCCACTGGTTCCAGTTGTAGATGTGTACGTCAGTGCCGCATATAGCGGTCTTGTGGATCTTGATAAGCACTTCGCCCATGCCGGGCACAGGCTTTGGTACCTGAGTCAGAACAAGCCCTTTTTCCGGTGCCGCTTTTACCAATGCGTCCATCATTTCCATTTTTTTGCCGCTCCTGTTTTATAAAATAAGATTTGCCGGGGAATTGACCTTCTCTGTGTCCGTATTCAAAGGACATCTAATAATAGTATATATCAAATTTTGCCGTTGTAAAGAGCTTATATCATGTTTTTCCATGTTCGTGTCCTGCGGACTGTTGTCTTTTTCGCGGCCACCTCAGGTTTACAAAGTCTTAATAGCGCAAAACGGCGACATGTGATATAATAGCCTTAAATATAGATACTCATTTCATTTCCCTACATTCTGAAAGGAGATATATAACAACATGGGTCTTTTACAGGCAGGAATAGGCGCGCTGAGCGGCGTACTGGCCGATCAGTGGCGCGAATACTTCTACTGCGACTCCATGCCGGAGAACGTCCTGATGACCAAGGGCGTAAAGCGCACGGGCAGCCGCAACGCCAACACCAAGGGCGAGGACAACATCATCACCAACGGCTCCATAATCGCCGTAAACGAGGGCCAGTGCATGATGATCGTAGAGCAGGGCGCCATAGTGGAGTTCTCTGCGCAGGCAGGAGATTTCGTGTGGGACAATTCCACCGAGCCTTCCATATTCTACGGCAACCTTAGCGACAACCTCAAGTCCACCTGGGAGATATTGAAGAAGCGCTTCACCTTCGGCGCTAACCCGGCGAAGGACCAGCGTATCTATTACTTCAACACCAAGGAGATAATCGGCAACAAGTACGGCACCGCCAACCCCGTCCCCTTCCGCGTGGTATATAACAACATAGGCGCAGGGCTGGAGCTGGAGGTATCCGTAAAGTGCTTCGGCGAATATTCCTATAAGATAACCAACCCCATGCTGTTCTACAAGAACGTATGCAGCAACGTCACCGACAGCTACACCCGGGACCGCATAGACTCCCAGATGCGCTCCGAGATGATGACCGCACTGCAGCCCGCCTTCGCCCGCATCAGCGATATGGGCATAAAGTACAGCTCCCTCCCCGGCCACACCACAGAGCTGGCCCAGTGCCTGAACGAGGAGCTTTCCGCAAAGTGGCGCGACCTGCGCGGCATCGAGATGGTTTCCCTTGGCATCAGCTCCATAAAGGCCAGCGACGAGGACGAGCAGCGCATCAAAGAATTGCAGCAGAGCGCAGCCCTCAGGGATCCCACTATGGCGGCTGCATATCTGGCAAGCTCCCAGGGCGCGGCAATGCAGAATGCTGCCAAAAACGAGGGTGCAGGCGCATTCGCAGCCTTCGCCGGCATCAACATGGCTCAGGGCATGGGCGGCAACGTAGGAAACCTGTTCCAGATGGGTCAGCAGCAACAGCAGTATCAGCAGCCCGCCCAGCAGCCCGTTCAGCAGGCGGCCCCTGCGGCGCCCGCTGCCAACAGCTGGAAGTGCGAGTGCGGCGCGGTGAACACCGGCAAGTTCTGCATGGAGTGCGGCAAGCCCCAGCCCAAGGCTGAAGGCTGGACCTGCACCAACTGCGGCGCGGTGAACAAGGGCAAGTTCTGCATGGAGTGCGGCGCGAAGAAGCCCGACTCCGCACCTCTTTACAAGTGCGACAAGTGCGGCTGGGAGCCCAATGACCCCAAGAACCCGCCAAAGTTCTGCCCCCAGTGCGGCGACCCATTCAACGATAACGACGTAAAGAAGTAAAACGATGCTTTTTTCCACAGGGGGCGAGCCAGCTCGCTCCCTGTGTTTTGAATTTAAGCGAAAAACCGGTATAATAAAAATATACGGAGGAACGGGCAATGCGCCGCAAGGACAGGGAGATAACCGACATATGCGCAATATTGGAGCTTGTATCCGAGTGTAAGGTCTGCCGCCTCGCCATGACAGACGGCGGCGTCCCCTACATAGTGCCGCTGAACTACGGCTATGAGTACGCGGACGGCGCGCTGACCTTCTACTTTCACAGCGCCAAAGAGGGCCGCAAGCTGGAAATACTAAAAAAGAACCCCACGGTATGCCTCGAGCTGGACGGACGGGGCGAGCTTATTGAAGACGCGAACCCCTGCGCCTATGGCTACACCTTCGCCAGCGTCATAGGTACCGGCAATGTGGAGTTCATAGAGTATACGGAAGAAAAAATATACGCCCTGAACAGGATAATGAAGCATCAGGCGGGCATAGAGGCGCCCTTCACCGCCAGTATGGCGGATGCCGTATGCCTGTATAAGATGACCACCAATGATTTCACCTGCAAGATAAGAGCAAAGTAATGTAACATACCATATATGCACATACAGATGAATTAACCGGCAGAAATGCTGTATAAATACTGATTTTATAAAATACACTCACGAAAGGCGCCATAAATGATACGCTGCGGCTTTGAGCAGGGTGCGGCCCTGATGGGCTGTACCTCTGTGCAGAACATCTTCATACTGGAGTACATGCCCAAGGCACCCGAGCTATACTGCAAGGTATACCTTTTCGGCCTTATGCAGTGCGGCTGCCGGAGGCTGGAAAACGCCGACCTCTGCGCGTCCCTCGGCATCGACAGCGCCAAGGCGGTGGAGGCCTTCTTATACTGGCAGGACATGGGCCTGCTGCGCATAGTGGAGCAGGAGCCCTTAAGCGTTGAATATTTATCCGTTCAGGCAGGGCCCGTCACAGGCGGCACCCGCAAGTACGCCCCGCTCGTTTCGGCGCTTCGTCAGGTATGCGGTGCGCGGGTGCTCACCCCCGGCGAGCTTTCAAAGATATACGATTGGATAGAGGTATTCGGCCTGGAGGAGGCGGCGGCAGTAATGCTTGTACGCCGCTGCATGGAGCTGAAGGGGCCCTCCGTCAAGATACAGTTCATGGACAAGATGGCCCGGGAATGGGCCAAAGAAGGGGTGCTTACCGCCGCAGACGCGGAACAGCGCATAAAGCTGAACACCGAGCTTCAGGGCGGCGCAAAGGCCATACTTGCCCGCTGGCGCAAGGGACGCATGGCCACTGAGGACGAGCTTGCCCTGTATAAGAAATGGACCGAGGAATGGGGCATGACGCTGGACGAGATACTTTCCGCCTGCCCCGCCATGACCTCTTCAGATAAGCCCACCTTCGCATACCTGAACGCCATACTGGAGGGCATGCGCATGGAGGGAGGGGTGCAGGAGGCCATTAAGTCCGCCGCCCTCACCGAGGAGCTTGCCCGGGAGATTTATTCCCGCGCCGGGCTAAAGGGCGCGCCGGGGCGCAGGGAAAAGGAAGCGGTAAGCACATGGACGGTATCCTGGCACATGCAGCCGGAGGCGGTGCTGCTGGCAGCTGAACGCTCAGCAGGCTACAGCCACCCCTTCGACAGGACCCGCCGGCTCATAGAGCAGCTGCACGAAAAGGGCGTTACCACTCTGCAGCAGGCCAGGAAGGCCATAGAGGAGCTGGAAAAGCAGCCCGCCGCAGAGGGCGGCAAAAAGCAGCAATCCTCTTACTTTATGAACTACGGCCAGCGCAAATACTCAGACGAGGATCTAAAGAGCATCGGAATAACCCTCTTGGAGGACGAGGAGGACAAAAAATGAAGCCTACGCCGGAGCTGATATACGAATACAGAATGAGCCGCGAAAGGGCGGAGCGGGAGGCCAGGGAGCGCCGGGAGGCCGCATGTACGGCCATACCGAGGCTCAGGGAAATAGCCGACCAGCGCCGCCGTCTGGCCTTCGACACAGGCCTTATGATAATGCGGGGGGAGGACTCGTCTGAGCTTCGCAATAAAGTTGAGCAGCTGGACAAAGAAGAGCTGAATTTGCTTCTTTCGGCCGGTTTGCCGCCAGACCATATGTTGCCACACTATCGCTGTAAAGCCTGTAACGATACCGGTTATGTGGGGGATACGGTGAAAAAGCTCTGTCCCTGCATGAAAGCCCGCATTCTGGAAGAAATGTACGCCACATCGGGTATAGATACGCAACAGAGTTTCGCAATGTTTCGCTCCGACATATACCCGTGCGACCGCCAGAAGCGCATCGCCCTGAAGGCAAAGGAGCTTTGCCAGGGGTACGCCGCCTCCTTCCCAAAGTGCGACCCTATGGGGATACTGCTCATGGGCGGCACAGGCCTCGGCAAGAGCTACCTGCTAAACGCCATAGCTTTGGAGGTATCCTCCAGGGGCTACGACGTATACAAGGCCTCCGCCTACAACCTCATCAACGCCTTTATGGAGAGCATACGGGGCAGGGGCGAAAGTCCGGACATCCTCGGCCCTGATCTCATGATAATAGACGACCTGGGCACAGAGCCCATGATAAACTCCGTCACCCGAGAGACGCTGTTCTCCATCCTCAACGAGCGGCAGAGCGCCAGGAAGGCCACCCTTTGGGCCACCAACAGGAGCCTTGACGACATTCTCGCAAGCTACGGAGACAGATTCTTTTCCCGCCTCGTAGCGCCACGGGAGACCATGGTGCTGCGGCTGGAGGGAGACGACCTCCGGCTCAGGCTCAAATAAAGCTTATTGCATTACGCTTATATATACCAGTCTGTCGAAAATTCCGGGGTTGATAAGGGGCCGCAGCCCCTTATATTCAATCCGGCTCTGACGACATGTGCGTCAGAACGGATGAAAACCCAGAGGTTTTCGTACTTTGCGGGTTTTGCCGCCCGGGAGCTAATGCGAGAGGCAAAACCCGTAAAAGCTCGAAAAAGTGGCGTTCAGCCACTTTTTCGAAAGTCTCATATATTTTAAGGAGTGACTTTTTTGATGTTTAGGGTAAGACGCTTACTGGCCCCATTTGTGCTGTGCATTGCGCTTTTGTTCTCAGAAGCACAGGCCTTCACCATAGCATGGCTCAGCGATACCCAGAACTATCACAATGCCTACAAGCCCATCTTCGACGGCATGACCCAGTGGATAGCCGACAACAGGGCGGCTCTGGATATACGCTTTGTTTTCCATACCGGCGACGTGGTAGGCAGCTGGAGCTCCGAGGACCAGTGGCGGCAGGCCAGGGAATCCATGGACATACTCAGCAGCGCGTCGATCCCCTTCCTTGCGGCATGCGGCAACCACGATATAGGCTATAGGATGAACTACGCCAACTTCCTGAAATACGTGCTCAGCCTCCGCCCCGCCTCCATGTCTCAGGAATACGGCGATACCGGCAGCCGCTACGAGCTGTTTTCAGCAAACGGCCGGGACTACATATTCATGGGCATAGCCTTCTCCAACAAGGGACCCAGTGAAGACGAGGTAAACTGGATAAACGAAGTATTGCGGCAATACAGCAGCAGGGACGCCATAATAATCACCCACAGCTACCTTAAAAAGAGCGCCGCCTACACCACTCAGGGAAAGGCCATATTCGAAAAGATAGTAAAGGCCAACCCCAACGTTTTTCTGGTGCTGTGCGGCCACTGCCGGGATATATCCGAAAAGAGCGTGCAGCTTGACGACGACGGCGACGGCGATCCGGACAGGACGGTATACGCCATTCTCTCCAACTTCCAGGGCAGCAAGGCCGGCGGAGGCGGGTACATGCGCATACTGGACTTCAGGGACAGCGATATATACATCTACACCTACTCCCCCTATTACGATTCCTGCGAATACCCCAAGGGCAAAACCGAGGCTACCGTGCCCCTGCCCTGATTGCGATATATGGCGAAATAGGGTATAATACCGCCATGGAAGAAGAAAAAGACATCTTAACTGAAGAAAATAACGAGTCGGAAATACCCGTGGAAGCCGAAATGATAGATCAGGCGGTTGAAGAGGCGGCGGAGCACGCCGGCGGGGAGGACGACGGCTTTTTCGGCAAGTACATATGGGATGAAGAAACGGGCAGGCTGTACGAGATAACCGAGGAGCCAAAAAAGAAGTGGGACAGGCTGCTCCCGCTGCTGCTGATTGCGCTGCCAGTAACAGCCCTTGCGTTTGGCATCGCCAAGGGTTCCTCGCTTCTGCCGCCGGAATGCTACAACGGCACCTCCATACTGTCCGAAAGCAATGTGGGGGAACAGCTTGCCCAGCCTAAAGCTTACGGAGTAAGCGACGCTGAAGAGGCAACGGCCGAGAACAGCCCCGACACAGAGCAGGCCATGGCGCCGGAACAGTATACGCCCTGCGCCATAGTCATAGACGGCAGGGAGCGGGCAGTTCTCGCCAGCGCCGAGGCCGCGGAATCGCTGCTGGAGGAGGTCAGGAGCTACTTCGACGGCAAGGTGACGGAATCCGGCGACCGTACCACCGAACTTTACAGTGGGGTAGAGATGCAGCCCCAGCCCGATGCAAAGCCCGAAGACATTTCCAGCTACGACCAGGTATACGAAAAGTTCACCTCCTCAAGCAGTCCTCTGAAGGTCATTACCACTGTGACGAGCAGCGAAACGAAGGAGCTGCCCTTCGACTCAAAGGTGGAGAAAGACCCCACACTGGTGGCCGGCACCGGCATTACCCTTTTTCTGGGCAGGGCGGGCAGCAGAACCACCGTGAACCATACGGTATACATAAACGGCGAAAAGAGCTCCAGCCGCAGCAAGAGCGAAACAGTTACGGTGGAACCCCAGGATACGGTAATACTTCAGGGCACCGATAAAAAGAGCGGCGGCGAGCCGGGCAGGCACGAGGGCAAGGAGGGCAGAAAGCCCGAGGCGCTCAGCTTTGCTTCCCCCGTAGCGGAGGGAGAGATAATTTCAAACTACGGGCAAAGGGACGGCGTGCTGCATCTCGGCCTGGACTACGAGGCCAAGGCCGGAGACCCGGTGCTGTCCAGCGAGGGAGGCACCGTGGTCTGCGCCATAAATCGGGGCGGCTACGGCAACATCATAGAGATAGACCACGGCGAAGGGTTCGTCACCCGCTACGCCCACCTGAGCCAGTTCTCCGTGGCTCCCGGCGATAAGGTAGCCAAGGGCCAGAGCATAGGCAAGGCCGGTGACTCAGGCAGCTGTACCGAAGCACATCTGCACTTTGAGCTCAGGATAGACGGCATAGCCTACAATCCAAGATATTACTTAGAAAAGTAACTCCCGGCGGGAGCGGCTGCGCCGCTCCCTTTTGCCGTCCTGTTTGTCTTGCCAAAAACACCGCAGGCATAGTATAATTATCAGGTTAGAGAGGGATTATCCCCTCGTTGGATAAAGAATTATTTTTTTCGGGAGCATAAATGGCGTATTACAGAATAAACGGCGGAAAACGCCTTGAGGGCGCGGTGACTATAAGCGGGGCGAAAAACGCCGCCCTTGCCATAATACCCGCCGTCATACTCTCAGGCGAAAGCTGCCTCTTGGAAAACCTGCCCGAGATAGAGGATGTGCGCATAGTGGAGGAGATACTCACCAGCATGGGCGCGGATATTTCCCGCACGCCGGACGGCAGTATGCGCATAGACCCCTCCGGCATAAGCACCTTCAGCGTAACGGGGGAAATGGTCAGCTCCATGCGGGCCTCATACTATCTTTTAGGGGCGCTGCTGGGCCGGTATAAGAAGGCGGAGATAGCCCTTCCCGGCGGCTGCGCCATAGGCCAGCGGCCCATAGACCAGCACATTAAGGGAATGCGGGCGCTGGGCGCGGATATAGTGATACAGGGCGGCTCCGTAAAGGCAAGGGCGGATAGGCTCAGGGGCGCGGAGATATATCTGGACGTGGTGAGCGTAGGCGCCACCATAAACATAATGCTGGCGGCGGTGGCCGCCGAGGGGCAGACCATAATCGCCAACGCCGCAAAGGAGCCCCATGTGGTGGACGTGGCCAACTTCCTCAATATGATGGGGGCGAACGTAAAGGGCGCGGGCACCGACGTTATCCGCATACAGGGCGGGCGCAGGCTCCATGGCTGCACCTACGCCGTAATACCCGACCAGATAGAGGCGGGTACATTTATGATAGCCGCCGCCGCCACCCGGGGCGATGTGATAATCAACAACGTCATCCCCACCCACCTTGAGGCCATATCCGCCAAGCTCATGGAGTGCGGCGTGGCCGTCACGGAGGGGGACGACGGGCGGGACTTCTTCATACGCGTATCCGCAGACAAGCGGCCACGGGCCGTCAACATAAAGACGCTGCCCTATCCCGGCTTCCCCACAGACCTTCAGCAGCCCATGATGGCGCTTCTGGCCACGGCGGAGGGCAACAGCTTCATAATGGAAAACATATTCGAGAACCGCTTCAACCACGTGCCGGAGCTTGCCAAGATGGGAGCCAGCATTTCAATAAGCTCCCGCACGGCCACCGTGGAGGGAGTGGAAAGGCTCTACGGCGCGCCCCTTTGCGCAAGCGACCTCAGGGCGGGCGCCGCCCTGGTCATAGCCGCCCTTGCCGCCGAGGGCGAGAGCACCATAAGCCAGATACACTTTATCGACCGGGGCTACGAGTTCCTGGAGCAGAAGCTCCGCGCACTGGGCGCGGACATAATGCGAATAGAAGAATAGCTAAAAAAGAAAATCACAGGAGAATTCACATAATGGAAAACAAGCAGCGCATTGCCGCCGCAATAGCGGCACAGACCGGACTGGAAGCGGGGCAGCTCAGGGACTGGCTGGAGACCCCGCCCGACCCCGCCATGGGCGATTACGCCTTCCCCTGCTTCCGCCTGGCAAAGACCATGCGCAAGGCCCCTCCCGCCATAGCCGCAGAGCTTGCAGGGAGCATAGGCCACATAGACGGCATAGCCTCCATGGAGGCCAAGGGGGGCTACCTTAACTTCTTCGCGGATAAGACCGCCTTCGTGCGGGATACGCTCAACAAGGTGCTTGCTCAGGGCGACAGCTACGGCGACAGCGACCTTGGCGGCGGCAGGAACGTCTGCGTGGAGTATTCCTCCATAAACATCGCCAAGCCCTTCCATATAGGCCATCTGCCCAGCACCGCCATAGGCAACTCCCTGTACAGGATATACAAGGCGCTGGGCTACAACGCCATAGGCATAAACCACCTGGGGGACTGGGGAACCCAGTTCGGCAAGATGATAGTGGCCTATAAAAAGTGGGGGGACAAGCCGGTACCCCAATGCACCGTGCGTGAGCTGGTGAAGCTCTATGTCCGCTTCCACGAGGAGGCGGAAAAGCACCCCGAGATGAACGACGAGGCCCGGGCCTGGTTCAAGAAGATAGAGAACGGGGACAATGAAGCCGTCACCCTCTGGCAGCAGTTCAAGGACCTTACCCTCAAGGAGGTCGGCAAGGTATACGACCGGCTGGGGGTACGCTTCGACAGCTACGCGGGCGAGAGCTTCTATGAGGACAAGATGGGCGCAGTCATAGACGAGCTGAGGGAAAAGGGGCTGCTCACCGTTGACAAAGGCGCGACCTTGGTAGACCTTTCCGCATACGATATGCCCCCCTGCATAATACTCCGCTCCGACGGGGCGACGCTCTACGCCACGCGCGACCTTGCGGCGGCAATATACAGAAAAAAAACCTACGACTTCGTAAAGTCCCTCTACGTTGTGGCCTACCAGCAGAACCTGCACTTTAAGCAGTTTTTCAAGGTGCTGGAGCTCATGGGCAATGATTGGGTAAAGGACTGCGAGCACGTGAACTTCGGCATGGTATCCATGGAGGAGGGCACCCTCTCCACCCGCCACGGCAACGTGGTATACCTTGAGGACGTGCTGGACGCGGCGGTGGAAAAGACCGGCAAAATAATCGAGGAAAAGAGCCCCGACCTGCCCGATAAGGACGAGGTAGCAGCGGCCGTAGGCGTTGGCGCGGTGGTGTGGAGCATGCTCTACAACAGCCGCATAAAGGACGTGACCTTCTCATGGAAAAAGGTGCTGAACTTTGACGGGGAGACGGGGCCATACGCCCAGTACACCCACGCCCGCTGCTGCTCAGTGCTGCGCAAGGCGGGGAGCTATGACGTTAACGCCATAGACCCCTCCTGCTTCGCCGACGACGCCACGGCATCTCTCGCCAAGGCCATAGCGGCCTTCCCGGCGGCGGTGCTGGCGGCGGCGGAAAAGAACGAGCCTTATATCGTCTCCCGCGCCACGATGGAGGTCTGCACGGCCTTCAACAAATTCTATTTCTGCAACCAGATAATCACGGAGGATGCGGGCGTATCCGCCGCCCGATTGGCCCTTACGGACGCCGCGAGGATCACCATAAAGAAGGGCCTTTACCTCGTGGGCCTTCAGGCGCCGGAACGTATGTAAGGCGCCGATACTGCCTTTTTGCCCCCGAAAGCCCCAAGGGTTGTTAAGGGGCCGCAGCCCCTTAAATTTATTCCGGCTTTGACGGCGTGTACGTCAAAACGGATGAAAACCGGAGGTTTTCGCACTCTGCGGGTTTTGCCGCCCGGGAGCGCAGCGAGAGGCAAAACGCGAATAAAGCTCGCAAAGGTGGTCTTTAGCCACTTTTGCGAAATTAGCATTTAGGAGGAAAGAAAAATGCTGGATATAAAACGCATTCGTCAGAATCCCGAGGCGCTGGTGGAAGCCATGCGCAAGCGCCGCAATAAGGGCGCGGACGTCACCGCCCTTTTGGAGCTTGACGCAAAGCGCCGGGAAGTAATGCAGGAGGTGGAGCAGCTCAAGGCAAAGCGCAACGAGGGCTCCGCCAAAGTCCCCGCCATGAAGAAGGCGGGCGAAGACACTACCGCCCTGATGGCGGAAATGAAGGAGCTGGGCGCAAGGGTAAAGGAGCTGGACGACCAGATAGCAAAGATGGACGAGGAGCTTCAGTCCATGCTCATGAGCGTGCCGAATATACCTCACGAGTCCGTGCCCGAGGGGGCGGACGACAAGGCCAACGTAGAGGTGCGCCGCTGGTCAGAGCCCACGAAGTTCGACTTCGAGCCCAAGGCGCATTGGGACATAGGTGAAAATCTGGACATACTGGATTTCGCCACCGCAGGCAAGATCACCGGCGCCCGCTTCACGGTATACAAGGGCCTGGGCTCCCGCCTGGAACGCGCCATAATCAACTACTATCTGGATACCCATACCGCCAACGGCTATACCGAGATATTTCCTCCCTATATGGTAAACCGGGCTTCCATGACCGGCACCGGCCAGCTTCCCAAATTCGAGGAGGACGCCTTCAAGGTAGCCAATACCGATTACTTCCTTATCCCCACCGCCGAGGTTCCCGTCACCAACATGCTGCGGGGGGAGATAGTGGAGGGCGACAGGCTCCCCATAAAATACTGCGCATACAGCGCCTGCTTCCGCAGCGAAGCCGGCTCCGCAGGCCGGGATACCCGGGGGCTTATCCGCCAGCATCAGTTCAACAAGGTGGAGCTTGTTAAGTTCACAAAGCCCGAGGACAGCTATGACGAGCTGGAGTCCCTGACCCGGGACGCCGAGAAGGTGCTGCAGGGCCTGGGCCTGCCCTATCATGTAGTGGTGCTCTCTACGGGCGACCTTGGCTTCTCCAGCGCCAAGACCTACGACATAGAGGTATGGATGCCCAGCTACGGCAGGTATGTGGAGATAAGCTCCTGCTCCAACTTCGAGGATTTCCAGGCCCGCCGCGCCCAGATACGCTTCCGCCGGGAAAAGGGCGCCAAGCCGGAGCTTGTGCACACCCTCAACGGCTCCGGCGTAGCCGTAGGCCGCACCGTCGCCGCCATACTGGAGAATTACCAGCAGCCCGACGGCACCGTGAAGGTACCCGATGTGCTGGTAAAGTACATGGGCTGCGAATATATCGGAAAGTAAACATTTCGCTAAAGTGGCCTTTAGCCACTTTAGCGAGTCTTTTTCAGGTTTTGCCTCTCGCATACGCTCCCGGGCGGCAAAACCCGCAAAGTACGAAAACCTCTGGGTTTTCATCCGTTTTGACGCACATGTCGTCAAAGCCGGAATAAACTTAAGGGGCTGCGGCCCCTTAACAACCCCGTGGGTTTTTCTGCAAGCTAAAAAGTGGCTGAGCGCCACTTTTTTTATTTTCTGATAAGCCTGCGGTATTCGGTAGGCGGCAGTCCGTAGGCCTTTCGGAATTGGGCAGTGAATTTGCTCTGGCTCCCGTAGCCCACCTCGTTAGCTATCTCCGCCATGCTTTGGTCGGTATCCTTTAATAATTCCGCCGCCCTTTCCATACGGTGTTCCTTTATGTGGGCGGCTATTGAGCTTCCGTATACCGCCCTGAAAAGCTCCTTCATGGTAGATGGGTTCATGAGGAACCGCTTGGAAAGCTCCTCGATGGTGATCCTGCTGGAAAGATCTTCGGTAAGCAGGTCGTGTACCCGGCGTATGGTCTCTATCTGCTCCAGGGGGTAGCCGCCGTAGTCCTGCACGGCTTTTTCGTCCGGGTTCAGGGAACGGGGCGCCGCTGCTTCCGCCGCATCCTCCTCCGGGCAGGCTATCTCCATGGTGCGCTCTATCATAATGTGCAGCAGCCTCGCCTGCTCCGTATCCGCCGCCCTATAGCATACCTCCTTGCCCTCTCTGCGGCTGACTATCAGGCCGCTGGTCTTGAGCTGCTTCAGGTGGTGGGATACCGCAGGGCTGGACATATCCATAAGCGCCGATATGTTCAGCACGCACTCCTCGCAGTGGCATAAAAGCCAGAATATGCGTATCCTGCTGCTGTCTGAAAGCTGGCGGAAAAGCTCGGATACCGTCTGGAAATGCTCTACCCTTTGCAGGCAGGCCTCAAGGTGCTCCGTCTTGTCGTCGTCGCGGTGATGGTGGGGAAGCTGCAACATATTATATTATTGTCCTCCTTGCGCCGCCTGTTCCGTTTGGAAGGACTTTTCGCCCAAAAAGAAGGTAGGCCGGCGGCTGTGTTGACTTTAAGCCCTGATGAGATTATACTTTTCTCATAACGATTAAACAAGTGCTTAATTGTTAGATCAGGATATGGATTTTGAGAGGAGAATGAGTACCGTGAAGAAGACCTACCGCATCGAGGTGGACTGCGCCAACTGCGCCAACCTCATGGAGGAAGCCGCCAACAGGACCGAGGGCGTCCAAAAGGCCGTAGTAAATTTCATGACCCAGAAGCTGATAGTGGAATTCGCAGAAGGCAGCGATGTCAATGCCGTCATGAAGAACGTGCTCAATAACTGCAAAAAGGTAGAAGAGGACTGCGAGATATATCTGTAATGCTCACAATATCTCTGCGCTCCTTAAAATAAAGGGGCGCTGTTTTCCGAAGGGAGCGACATATGAACAGGAAACAGAAAAAAATGCTTATCCGCATAGCCATAGCGGCTGTGCTGCTTGGGGCGGTGAAGCTGTTCAAAATAGGCGGCTGGGCAGGGATCGCGCTCTACGCCGCAAGCTATATAACCATAGGCTACGATATACTGTGCAAGGCCTTCCGGGGCATAATCAACCATCAGGTCTTCGATGAAAACTTCCTCATGGCCGTAGCCACCGTAGGCGCCATAGCTCTGGCCATATACGAGAAAACCGGCGACTTTGCCGAGGCGGTATCCGTAATGCTGTTCTACCAGATAGGAGAACTGTTCCAGAGCTACGCCGTGGGCAAGAGCCGCAGGAACATCGCGGCATTGATGGATATCCGTCCAGACTACGCCAATATCGAAAGGGACGGCTCTCTTGAGCAGGTAGATCCGGACCAGATCCCTGCCGGCAGCGTGATAGTAGTGCAGCCCGGTGAAAAGGTGCCAATTGACGGCGAGGTCATAGAGGGCGCCTCCTCCCTCGATACCGCGGCCCTCACCGGCGAGAGCCGCCCGCGGGACGTAAAGGCGGGGGACGATATAATAAGCGGCTGTATCAACCTAACCGGCGTGCTGAAGGTTCGCACCACCAAGGCCTTCGGCGAATCCACCGTATCCAAAATACTGGAGCTTATGGAGAATTCCAGCTCACATAAATCCCGCTCCGAGAACTTCATATCCAGGTTCGCCCGGGCGTATACCCCTGCCGTATGCTGCAGCGCATTGGCCCTCGCCATACTGCCCCCCGTTATAAACCTCATGATGGGCATGCCGGGCGGCTGGGAAATATGGGTATACCGGGCATTGACCTTCCTGGTAATCAGCTGCCCCTGCGCGCTGGTGATAAGCATTCCGCTAAGCTTCTTCGCCGGATTGGGCGGTGCCAGCAAGGAGGGGGTGCTGATAAAGGGTTCCAACTACCTTGAGGCCCTGTCCCAGACCAGCATAGTGGTATTCGACAAGACCGGCACGCTCACCCGGGGCGTGTTCGAGGTGAGCGGGATACACCACAACACTATACCGGAGGAAAAGCTTATTGAGCTCGCGGCGCTTGCGGAGTGCGCCTCCTCCCATCCCATCAGCAAGAGCCTGCAAAAGGCCTACGGCAAGGAAATAGAGCGCGACCGGGTCACCGGCATACAGGAGATAAGCGGCAGCGGCATCATCGCAAGGGTGGACGGCGCAGAGGTGGCCGCGGGCAACGGCAAGCTCATGAAGCGCATGGGCGTAGATTACATGGACTGCCACAGCTCAGGCACCATAATACACATCGCCATAGACGGCAAGTACGCCGGCCACGTAGTTATATCCGACGTTGAAAAGCCCACCTCCAGGGCTGCCATAGCCGAGCTGAAGAAGATAGGCGTGAAAAAGACCGTCATGCTCACGGGCGATATTGGCCGCGTTGCGGAGTACATGGCCAAAAAGCTTGGGGTAGACCAGTACCGCAGCGACCTGCTGCCGGCAGATAAGGTTGCAGAGGTAGAAAAGCTGCTTGCCGAAACCGGCAGGAAAGGCAAGCTGGCCTTCGTGGGGGACGGCATAAACGACGCCCCTGTACTCTCCCGGGCGGATATAGGCATAGCCATGGGCGCTATGGGTTCAGACGCCGCCATAGAGGCCGCCGACATAGTCCTTATGGACGACGACCCCATGAAGATATCCAAGGCCATAAAGATATCCAGAAAATGCATCGGCATAGTCTACCAGAATATAGCGTTTGCCCTTGGCGTAAAGGCGCTCTGCCTGATACTTGGCGCGCTGGGCATAGCCAACATGTGGGCGGCAATATTCGCCGATGTGGGCGTAATGGTCCTTGCCGTGCTCAACGCCATACGGGCGCTGTATGTACACAAGCTGTAAGCGGCAAAATAAGTTAATGCCTCCGGAAAAGGGGGATGGTAAATTATATTCCCCCCATTGCCGGAGATGCCGGGCTGCATATATTGTGCAGCCCGCTTCATACCGCATAAACCACCTATCCCGGCGGACAGCGGGGAGCGGAATGGGGCCTCGCCATAGGCGCAAGCACCGGATGAAAAAAATCGAAAAAGTGGCATTCAGCCACTTTTTCGATTGGTCCGGCTTTATCGGTGGGAAAACTCCACATACACCGGGTTATCCGTGTCACTGCCAATGTAACCGGTCAGAACGCCGGGGGCGTAGTCGAAATAGTCGAACTCGCCGAAGCTTCCGCCGTCCATGGCGTATATGCGGTATATGCCATCGGAGATGGCGCAGTATTCCTTGGCGCACAGCTCCCCGCCGTTTTCACTGAGGGTCAGTGTCTCGCCGTCTATTGCCACAGCGTAGCCCTCATCGCTGCTCCAGGGGGCGCAAAGGTCTTCCGCCTGCTCCGCCATGTCGTAGCTCAGGCCGTCAAGCTGCTGCACATAGTTCGGGTTCTCCATACCGCCCTTGTCCATTATCCGGTCGGTCACGAAATGGCGGAAGGCCAGCGCGCCGCCCCATATTACCATGGCTATGGCGGCGAGTATTATAATCCATTTCAGCATGGGCCTTTTATTGCGCGCCATAGCCTACTTTACCGGGCTTCCGCAGTATTCGCAGCAGCCGGAGGCGTCCGGGAAGGTGCTCGCGCCGCAGCAGGGGCATATCACCGCCTGCCTGGGGGCCTTTGCGGCGGCTATGTTATCGCGCACGGTCTGGCGCACGCTGGTAAGCGCCTCCACTATCTCCTGGCCGAGCTTTTCGTATGAGAGGTATTCCATGTTGGTGCGGGGATCCACCGCCTTGGAGGAGAAGCCCGGCCCGCCCTGGCTGTGCAGCTCTATGGAGCTGTCGTTGAGGCGGAACTTCATCTCGCTGAAGTAGGGGTGGTTGACGCTTATTATGACGTCGAAGTCATAGCTGTACTCGTAGCGGGGCGGGTTGTAGCTTACCTTTTTACCGTCCGGGCCCTCCCGCTCTATCTCTATGCGGCTCTCGTCCACATTGATGCGGCAGCCCGTTACCTGTGAGTAATCCAGCACGTCGGGGTTGGCGTCCTGAATGTTGCGGGCATATGTAACCATGAATTTCTGCGCGTCCTCGTCGAGGAGTATCCGCGTGCTGCTGCCCAGCGTCCTCGTGGTGTGGAAGCGGGCGACGTCCTCCTTGTTGCGCTCCCGGTATTCAAGCTGCTCCTTTATCTCGGCCACGGTGCTGTTGCGCCTGTCGGAAAACCATGGTGACAGCTTCTTGGCGCAGTCCTTGCACAGGTTTCCGTCTTCCAGCTTGCGGTTGCCCAAAAGCCCTATCTTTTCGCCGCATATATCGCAGTATTTCTTGTCAAAAAGTCCCATATAATAGCTCCTTTCTGAATTTTTGCATTTGTCCCCGGCTTGGGTCTGTCTCCTTACAGGGGCGTTTTTTTGTGTTACGGTACGTATAGCTGCTCAAGCCCCGTGACCATTCCGGATAAGGTGGTCACGCTTGCCAGCAGGGAATTGCCGTCCTCCTCCATCATACGCATATAGGCGAGGAACTTCTCCGCCGTCAGGAGTATATGCTCATTCCAGGGCTCATCGCTTTCCCAGTCTAACAGCGCGAACACCGCGTTGGAATCCTTGAGCACCGTGGCGGTGTGGAAAACCTCCTCGTTCGGGCATACCACAATGCCCTCGCTTGCGAAAAAGTCATCATAAGTAAGGCCGTAAAGCTCCATGCTCTCCTCGATGTCCTCATCGGAAAGGCTGAACACGGGGCGCAGCTTGAGCTCAAAGGCGTCCTCGTCCTCACCGTAAAGGCTTACGAGATACAGCGCCCCCTCCTCGGTATAAGCCTCCGGCTCCGGCTCGGATTCGGGTTCTGTTGCCGGCTTTGGCTCCGCCGTGGGCTTACCGAGGGGCCGTATGGTGGGGCGGGGGGTGGATACGCTTATGCTGCTTGCTATCGCATCCGCAAGGTCGTTGTTCCTCGCGCAGCCGCAAAGAAGCAGCGCGCACAGCGCAAGCAGCACTACCCGCCTCATGCCCAGGGATCCTCTTGGGCGGGGACGCGAATGCCTGTGAGTATGCTGGAATACTCCCAGAGATACCAGTTGTCCCCCTTCTGCCTGAGCTTGATGGGCCGGGCAGCGTCTGCGCCCGCCGTCTTTAAAAACAGCCTCATGTACCCCTCCTCGCAGTCCTGGGGCCGCTGGTCGGGGTAGAAGTTTAAAACATACGGCTGGTTTGGCCCGTAGCCGTTCTCCGGGGTGGCCCCATCGAAGTAGGCCAGAGGCAGGTATTTTTTATCTCTCAGCCTGTCCCGTATGAACTGTGAGTCTATGCCTGTCATGGGCCGGGGGCCCCGCAGCATGTCTATGGCCTTTTCTCCCGCCGCCTTGTCCTTTGTGTAAAGGTTCAGCGCCAGCAAAAACAGGGCGCAGGTATTCTCGGGCTTTGTAAGGTCATTGCACAGCGCGCTGAACTCCTCCAGCGTGTCGGGCAGTCTGTCAAAGGTTATCTGCATATCTTTTCCCTCCATGGTTATGGGGTCTTCCGCCGGCGGCTCGGCCTGCTCTGCCGCGGCAGCCCCGGTCTGATCCGGTTCCGGCTCGGCCTGATCGGTCACAACGGGCTGGTCCTGCCGGGTCTGAGCCTCCGGCAGGGCTATCTCGTCCGGCCTTTTGCCGCTTTCCGGCAGGGCCTGTTCAACCTGGCTCTGGGTTTTTGACGGCATATCGAGCGCCTCCGGAGCCTTGGAGCAGCCTGCGGCGCTTAGCGTCAGCGCCGCCAGCAGCAGTGAAACTATTCTTTTCATTTATTTTTTATTGGGTATATAGGGTATTATCTGCCGCGCCAGCTTGCCTATGGTCATGGTCTGAAGGTGTACCTTGCCGGGGCCGGTTATTACGGTATCGAACAGGCTCTCGCCGCCGAATATCACGTTCTTCACACCCTTGACCATCTGTACATCCATGGAGCAGGTCTCGTCCATTACCGCCAGCACACCGGTGTCGCATACCAGCCTTTCGCCGGGGGCGAGATCGTAATCCTGGCAGTAGCCGTCCACCTCAAGGAACACGAGGCCGGGGCCCGTTACCTTCTGCATTATAAAGCCCTCGCCGCCCACAAGGCCCGCGCCCAGCTTCTTCTGGAAGAACATGGAAAGCTCAACGCCGTATGTGGCGCAGAGGAAGGCGTGCTTCTGGCAGATTATGCTCTGGCCGGGGCCAAGCTCCCGGGCTACTATCCTTCCGGGGAAGGAGGAGGAAAACGCTATTTCCGCCGGCTCCTGAGCGGTGTAGAGGTTCATAAAGAGGCTTTCGCCCATGAGCATCCGCCCGAGCGCCTTGCCTGCGCCGCCGAGGGTGGTGACCGTGGAATCCACAGCGCCCCTCGACCACGTCCTGCCGCCCGCCTCGCTTATCATGGTCTCGCCGGGGTTGAGGTTGATTATTACGGCGGGTAAGCTGCCGCCTTCCAGTCTGTACTGCATATATTTTTCCTCCCTGTTTTTTTGATTTATTTGGTTTTACCCTTGCCTATTGCGCGTTAAGGTCCACCTTTAACAGCTTGGCTATCTCCTCGAGGCTCTTGCCCTTGTAGAATTCTACGCCGTCCTTGTCGATGTAGGGGTAGTCGTTTTCATAGTCCCACTTCGCGCCCGGCCTCCTGAGGCAGCCCAGCAGCTTGAGAACGTTGCCCTCGCCGTCGTCGGCTATGCCTATCACCCAGAGCCTGTCATACTCCGTCTCGTACTCCACAAGGCTGCCCTCCGCCAGGGGCTGATCCATGAACCTGCCGCCTATCTTGAAGTAGCGGTAGCTGTCGTCCCGATATTCCGTTGCGGAGGTTATTTTGAAGTTGTACTGATTTGCCCCGTCAAAGGCCGCGCCCACGAAGGGCTTCAGCTCGCCCGCGTCCTCGTCATAGGTTATCCTCGCCAGTATCTCGCACTGGTTGCGGTTGTTCGCCTCGTATACGCCGGTGCAGTCATAGTATTCCGCCATGCCGTGCCAGTCCCCAAGGAAGTCGTTTATAAACTCCATGTCGGGCTGGCTGTCGGGGGCGGCTGCCTGCTCCTCGTCCTTTTTACCGAAGGAGGCGAAATCGCCCTTGCTTTTGCCCTCCTCCGCGGCCTCGCTCTCATATACCATTATCAGCGAATTGCCGGGGAAGGTGAGGGTTATCCTGCCGCCCTCCAGCGCGTAGTCCAGCTCCGCGCCGCCCTCTATCTTTACCTTGCCCGCCTTTTCGTCCACCTTTATGGCGTTGGTCTGGGAGCCGGTATAGTTTATCTCGCCCGTGCCGTCGGCGTTGATCTTCAGGAACATGCCCTCCGCCATGCCGCCCGCTTCAAGCTGGCTGCGTGTGAGGGTGGTCCCCGCCGTTGTCATGGAGTATACCTCGTACTCTCCGGCCGCCGCGCAGGAGGCGGGGGAGGCTTCCCCGCCGTCCTTGGGCTTGCCCTTGCCGCAGCCAGCCATGGGAAGTACCATGGCTGCCGCCAGCAGGAGCGCCGTAAACAGCTTTATCCTTTTCATAGGCCCGCGCTCCGTTTTGTTACTTGAAGGAGATGCTGTTGAGGACCGCGTCGCCCTCGCTGCCCGCTCCTATGTCCACCTTGGATATCTTTATGGAGAGCCAGCCGCCGCCCGGCACCTCGCCGTAGTACTCCGTCCACTGCATTCCCACGTTCTTGTAGGAGCGCGCCTTGAGCTCCACGCCGCCTATGGTGCGGGTGCCCTCGTCCTTGAGGTTCTCATAGTTCTTCTCGTAGTAATTGAGCTTGTCGCTGCTGGGGTAGATGTCAAACTGTATGCGGGGGTCGCCGGAGAACAGATGCTCCGGGTCGTCCACGTTGTAAAGGTACATGGTGGTGAGCTCGTGGCTGAGCTTCCAGCCGCTCTCGGGGAGCGTCACGGAAACGTCAATAGATGCATCCTTGGAGTAGTCGCTTACGGTCTCCGTGATGGTGCCGCTGTCAAAACCCTCGGCGGGGGCGGCGCTCTGCGCCGGAGTCTCGGTGGTATTTTCTACGGGGGCCTCCGTCGTGGCGCCCTGCGCCTCTGCGCCTAAGTAGCCTATCGGGGCCTCGCCCACGGGCGGCATTTCGCCCTCGGCTATGAGGTCGTTATAATTGTCCATGGCGGGGGGCAGGAGGTTGTAGCCGTCAGCTATCTCCTTATCCCAGCTCGCGCCCCAGGGCTTCATGAACACCATGAACTCCATGTAGTATTCGTCCTGCTCGAAGGTGTCGCCCATGCAGTACTGGTCGGTGTAATCCTGCCGGGGCAGAAGCATCCAGTTGTATACGCTGTCCAGATCCTGGCCGAGCATCTCGACGGAGGTGGCGGTGAGGCTCGTCTCCGTCGCCTCGCACTCGCCCGCCGCCGCAGGCGCATCGTAGTCGTTGAATACATAGAGGTCGAAGGTACCCTTGTTGTCGGTGCCCAGGTCTATGACCATCAGCGCATCGTATACCGCGCCGTCGGAGAGGTAATCGAAGTTCTTCTGCTCCACCACCTGGAAGCTGCCGTACCATGCGCCGTTCCACTTCCTCTGGGCCGCGGTGTATCCGTCCTCGCCTATCTCGCCGTCGCTGCTGGTCATGCCGTCGCCGTCCAGCATATTATCGCTGAAGCCGCCCTCCTTCTGGAAGGTGAGGTTGACGCCCATGCCCATCACGTCCTCAAGCACCAGGGTGCCCTGATTAAGAGTGCCGTCGCAGTCGAGGCCCTTGCCTTTGACGTTTATATCGGTGCCGTCCAGCGTCCACTTTATATTATACTTATCGCCGTCTATGTTGAAAACGCATTTATCCTTGGCCTTCAGCTCTATGGATACGCCGCCCTCCCATACGTCCGTAACGTCCATCTCTATGCCGTACATCTCGGCGGTTGTGGCGTTGTATACGCCCAGGTTGGGATCAAAGGCATCCTTTACAGCGCCGGTGCAGCCCCTTATAAGCAGCACTATGAGCAGCACGAACACCAGCACCGCGCCGCCGATTATAAAGGGAGTCTTGCTCCTGCCGGACTTTGCTCTGGGTGCCCTTGGGGCCTTGGGGGCCTTATTGGCCTTTGCGCCGGGGGTATAGGCGGTGTTGGCGGTGTTGGCGTTATAGCTGTATCCGCCGCCCTGCTGTGCTTTGGGGGTGTAGCCGCCCTGTGTGGGGGGAGTATATCCGCCCTGCGTTGGGGGAGTGTAGCCGCCCTGTGTGGGGGGAGTATAGCTGCCCTGTGTGGGGGGAGTATAACTGCCCTGTGCAGGCGGGGTGTAGCTCTGCTGTGTGGGCCGGTCGGGTGCGGTGTATTCCATGGGCGCATCCACCGAGTCGGGGTGTATCGCGGGCTCCGCCGGCGCTTCGGGGGTGTACTTCTTTTCCGGCTCCGCCGGCGTTGCCGGCGCGCTCGCCGCAATAGCCGCTCCGCACTCTGTGCAGAATCTGGAACCGTCGGGCAGCTTGGCGCCGCAGTTGGTGCAAAATGCCATTTAATTTTCCCTCCTTGAATAGATTGTCGAAAAATGTCCTGAGTCTTACTTCACACAAAAAATGGGACATTGATTTGTATCTGTATATTGTCGCACAGCCGCGCAAAAAAAGCCCCGTACAAAAGTACGGGGTTCAGGCCCTGTTCATAATTATTTTATTATTTTTCGTTCAGCTCCACCACCAGCTTGGCCTCGCTTGCGGTTATGGCGAGCTGGAGCTTGTTCTCCAGATTGGTCTTTTGCAGCATGTTGGAGACATGGTACTTCACCGTCGTCACCTCTATACCCAGCGCCCCGGCGATAGACCCATACGACATACCTCTCACCAGGCAGCGCAGCACCTTCATCTCGGCGTTGGTAAATTCCGTGCTCCTGGCCGTGCCCACCTCCACCACCGGCGGCGCGTCCGGGAATATATGCTCCCCCGCCATGGTGCGGCGCACCGCCTCCATCAAAAGCTCCTCGTCGGTATCCTTGTACCAGAGGCTGTCCGCCCCGGCCTCGCGGGCGCGCCTCAACACCTCGCAGTCCACAAGGGATGTCACCACCACTATTTTTATCTCCGGGTGGCTGGCCTTTATCTTCTCCACGGCGGCGAGGCCGTTTTCCCGCCGCTCGGTCTGCACGTCCATGAGTATCAAATCAATCCTGCAGGCGTCGCATATGTCCGCCGCCCTGTCCGCCCCGGGTATGGAGGACAGCAGCTCATAGCCCTCCTCTTTTTTAATGTAGCTTTCCAGAATGCTGCGCACCAGCTTCTGATCCTCCACTATCATTACGTTTACCATTTGTTTTCCTCCCCGTATGGCAGCAACGCGCTCAGCGCGAAGTTGGGCCTGCTCTTTATCCTCATGATGCCCCCGGCGTTCTCTATGCGCCGCCTGAGGGCCGACAGCCCGCCGCCCTCGGTTATTTCGTCATCCGGTACCTTGCCGTCGTTGGTTATGTGTATCGCCCAGCCTCCCCTGTACGGCGCGAAGCGGGCGAATATCCGCTTACCCCCGGCGTGGCGTATGCAGTTTGAGGTACATTCCCGCATGGCAAGGGCAAATATGTGCCGCATTTCTGCATCCTTTGGCGCGCTTCCCTCCACTATGACCTCCGCCCCAAGCTCCGCCGCCCGGGCCTTGGCGTACTCTATTGCGTCCTCCGGCTCCCCCATGCTGTTGGCTCGGCAGAGCAGCTCTATGGTGCTTTCCCATGCCTCCGCGCTCTCACGTATGGCCTCCATGCTCTCCCCCTGCCTCAATGCCCGGCGGGCCGAAAGTATGGTATGGCCTATGTCGTCGTGTACCCGCAGCTTCATGGCGAGGGTCTCTTCCTCCCGCACTATCTCCGGCATCCTGTCGTACAGCCGCTTTAATCTCAGGTTGGCGTCCTCAAGGCGGGCGTTTTCTTTTCTAAGCTCCTGCTGGAGGGTTACAAGCCTCGTCACGTCCGAGGCGGTGACCTCCGTATAGCTGCCGCCGCTTTTGTCGGTTATCTGCCGCTCAACGAAGCGCAGCACCGTACCGCTTGGAAATTTATATACCCCCATCTCTGCATCCAGCCGCTCTATGGACTCCGGCGGGGTATCAAGGGCCCGGTGCAGCTCTTCCAAGGTCTGCACACCGCTGCCCAACAGCTCCGCGCCCACGCTCAACATGCGCCGGTTCATGAGCCGCACAACGCCCCTCTTATCGAAAAAGCACACCGCCACGGGCAGGTTGTCAAAGCTCTCCCTTATGGAATTCATTCCCCGCCCTCCTTTGGTATGCTGAGAGTAAGGTACTGTATGCCGTCCTCGTCTTTTTCTATTATAACATTCGGGAATTCACAACAGAGCGCCCCCATGTCCTCATGGCAGCAGAGAGCCGCCTTGGCGGTGACAGTGCCCTCTCTTTCCCCTGCGTAGAACAGCAGGGAGGAGAGGGAGGTGAGGCTCATTTCCACCGCCGTCTCGAAAAAATCGTATATCATGTTGCCACATTCAGCCGGGAGCAGCCCCTCCATGTCCGCCCTTACGGTGCATTTTATATTGCATAAGCCCAGCCCCGCAGCGGACTCGTTCAGGCACAGGCTCAGCTCCGCCGCCTCCATGGTGCCTGTCTGCCGCTCCACGAACATGAGGTTGCTGCGCCGCTTTACATATGTGCCTATCACCACAATGTGGCCCAGCAGCCGCCGTGCCTCCTCGGTATCCTCCGTGGCACGGAGCCGGGAGAGAAGCTTCCGAAGCAGCGCGACCTGCCTTTGAGTCTTCCGCTCCACCATGTCGTATAGCCGGTTTTCCTCGGTGATCTTAAGCCAGTAGGAGCGCTGCTCCGCCTCGGCCTTTAGTACGTCCCCGGTGTCCCGCAATTCGTCCTGCACCGTCTGAAATTGGTCCAGCACGCCCTGCAATTCCGATATGTCCTCCTGCCAGAAAACATAGCCGGAGCTTATTTCCTGCCCCTTGAGCAGGGTGTTTTTATCCAGCTGCACCGGGCCCTCCAACGCCTGCTCCATTTTCTCGAGGCTTATGGGCAATGCGGAGCAGGAGGCGGATTTTACCCGGAACCCGTGGTCGGTTATCTGAGCACCTATGGTGGTGGCGCCGAAGAGCTCATCATAGCCGGTGTTGGACTGTATCAGCCCGCAGCGAATGCAGCCTTCCAACGCTGCCATAATAGCCAGACACTGGAACACAGTCATATCCCCGGCTATAAGGCGAAGCCATTTCACATCGCTTACATAAAGGGCGGTGTATACAAACGACAGCGCCACAGGCAGTATGGGCAGCCACTGGATACGGCTTTTTGGCCTGCGGCATTTTTCAATCATCACAATAATAGTCCCTGCGGCGCAGACCGCCGTCCAGGCCACTACGGCAAAGTACCCGATAGAGTGCGCCGCATTGCCGCCAGTCCATATCTCGGCGTCGGCCGGAAACGCAAAAACCAGCTGATGCCGGTCGTTGGTCAGCACCATCGCCATAAACGCGAATGTGGGTATATACAGAAGCCGCGTCCAGCCCGGCAGCTTGTAGTTTTCCGGCCTGCCAAGCGACATTGCTGTGAACACCGTTATCAGGGGTATCAGCAGTATGGGTATATAATAGCTGTACCACAGCCTCCGCGCCGAGGCGGCGGATAAGTTAAATTCATATTTGATAGCCCGCTCCGTGAGCCAGAGCAGCATCAGCAGGGCGATAGCTATAAGGTACCGCCGGGTCTGGGCCTGAATTATGCGCCTCTGCACCGACACGCCCCATGCCGCCGTCAGCCCCATGTATATACCGTTCCTTATCATGGAGCCCAGGCCCGGGGCCCCCTCGGGGCTGCCCAGGATGCGGGCGGCCATGGCGCAGAGTATCAGCAGCACCGCTATGCAGCATATGAGGATATCCCTTTTTTTCGCCGCAGATAAGCTCATTGGAACAGCTCCCCCCACATGCACCGCACCCCCTGATCCTTGTGCGCCTCCTTCGGGGTCTTATGGCAAAAGCCGGAGACCCGGTTCACGTCCGCTCCCGGTTCTTTCATGCGCTTTAAAAAGGCATGGGCTTCGTCCGCCCCGGCCCTGGTGTTGTACCAGCCCATTTCGCCCCAAATGTGACCCCCTCCGTACCGCCGGGAATTGCATATGCCCCGCGTCACACCGTCCGCGTCGTCATATATTATTAAGTTAAGTATATTTGCTGTTTTGCTCATGGGAATATCATACTATGGGACTTGAAAGGTTGCAAGCGGGTGAAGAGGGAGGGGACTCAGGCTGCGCTGCTCTGTGGCGTGATGCATACATTTTTCATAACGATTATAAAAACTCCCCCAAAAACACCGCGTGCACAACACATTGTGTTGTGCACTGGAGTGTCGAAAAAGTGGCTGAGCGCCACTTTTTCGAGTTTTCTCATTTTTTATAGGCCCAGCAGCCAGCGCCAAACCGGCATATCCCCCGTCTTGGGCAGCACCATCACAGGGTAATCCACCACTATGCGTGCTCCTGCGGAAACAGTATACCAGCCGTCCGCGTCGGGCTTCACCACCTTGCCGTTCTCCGTTACGATCACATCGCCGCTGCCCGCAAGCCGGAAGGTGAGCAGGCCGCCGCCCAGCCTGTATGAGAGTATCTCCCTGTTGGTGCGGTTGGTGATATCCACGCCGGACAGGCCGCCGGAGCCTCCGGAGGAAGAAGAGGAAGATGAGGAGCCCTTAGGCGTCCATTCCAGCAGGAAGGGCGAGAAGGACTTTGTATTAAACTTAAGGCCGATCAGGGTGGCTTCAAGCGTCACGTTCTCATGCTTCACATGGTTTTCGTCGGTATAGTGAGTGAGCCTAACGGTGTAATCCTTGAAGTTATCATAGTTCATGCCTTCGGGGTAGGCAAGGTATACCTCATAATGAACCGCATCCTTTGCTTCGGGCTCCACCTCAAGGCCCGTAGTTGTGTCTATATATTTCAGCTTCATATACAGGTACTTGGTGTTGGAATTTGGATCCACGGCCTTCTGAATGGGTATTTCGGCCCTCAGTATCTCATTGTCCTTGGCATCGGTAACCACTATCGTCGGTTCCTCAACTGCTTTTTTGGGGGTCTCCGTCGAAGCTTTCGTTTCGGAAATCTTAACATACGGCTCCTTTATGAGGTATAAGTACTCTCCGTTTTTCCCGTTTACCTTCATAAGTTCTTTGTTTTCGTCATACCACTGGAATATGACTATATCGGCGAAGGTAACCTGGGTGTTGTTTACGGTATACACATACATGCCCTCCACCTGGGTACGGTTAAACAGCTTGCCGAAGGAGTAATAATAAGGCTTTGCAGCACCATTTTCATCAAATACACAATTTTCGAATGGTTGCTCCTTCAGCCATTCTTTTGTACTGTCAGCAAAAAAACTATCATAAAGGGGCGAGTGCTGGCCGGACATCCTGAAGTATTTGGCTCCCTCCGGAGGAGTTATCTCGTATATCAGATCATTTTGGCTCAGTTCATTCAGTTTGTCCGCATTGAGACTGCCTGCGTTGCTGTCAGTCACCTTGAACAGCAGCTTACCATCATCATCGTACGAGAAGAAGCTGGTAAGGTTCTTATCTTGGACATTAATCCTTTTGCTGTCGATAGGAGCCCAGTGCTTCTGCCAGGGAACCCCTGCGCCGGTGGGGCAGTTGCTTATGGTTATCCTCTCGGTCTTGATGAGGTTTTCACCATCAAACCAGCGCACCGTAAAGGATTCGGTCATAGACTGATTATTGCGCGCTTCCAGCTCCAGCTTGATAGCGTTGTCCGTTTTACTGATGTCGACTTTTTTACCGTTTACCGTGGCGCGTGTCGCGTTGCCGGGATTAACGAGCCCGGTGATGGTATTGCCTTTGCCGTCGTTATCATATTGGAATCCACCTTCAATCTCATACCGCACGGTGCCGTCGGAATAGCTGCCCTTTACTCCGGCTTGGCCATCGAATATCACCCTGTCGTTTGCCGGGGAAGCGTTGGTAAGCTTTATGCCCGTGTCGGAGGAGGAGATGTTTACATCGAAGGTGACCCTGTGGAAATGATCGACGTTTTTATCGTCAAGCCACTTTATCAGCCAGCTAACCTTGCCGGACTGCGGCTCTATTATAACGTTGTTCCCCTCATACTTTACCTGGGCAATAACCAGGCCTTCATGGAAGTATTTGTATCCACCGTAGCCGCCTTCGCCGTCATTGAGGTTAACGTTGAAGTATTGCGCGTCCTTCAGGAATTTCAGGTCTTCCTCTACCGGTCTGCTTTCGTCGCCAAAGTACTCTATCTTGAAATAGTCCTTTGCGCTGCCGGGCAGATAGAACCATAAGGGCAGGAATATGCGGTTGTCCTCGCCGTATTTATAGAAAACCTCTTCCCACTGTTCCTTGTTAAGGTCATAGTTCAGCTCAACACTGTTACCGCCATTGGGGATAATTTCTCTATCGCCGGTGACGGGTTCTTCTATAACGACCGGGGTATTGTAGTCAGTGAAGCTGTAGTAACCCTCCGGACGAACGGAAACCTTGAGGGTGTCCGTGCCAACGAGGAATCGTTTCTCATCTTCACCGGAATACCACCTTATGGTGTATGTCTTAGGGCTTCCGACGGAAAGACCGCTGACGGTTATGCTGGCGGATTCACCGGGGGTGCTACTGCCCTCGGCACCATCGGTGCCCTCGCTGACCGTATAGTACGAAGCATAGTCGTTGGGGCGGGATACGGTTATAGTAGTATTTTCGGCCGGCACGGCATCGAAAGCGACAGAACCGTGGTTGATACTTGCACCGATAGCGGCTATGCGATCTTTATCGGCGGGCACGGGATTATACGCAGGAATTATATCGTAGGTTATTTTGTCAGTGTAGAGAACTTTACTTGTATCAGCAACTTGTTTACCTTCTTCGTTCTTTGCCCCGTACCAGCTAAGTGTCATTTTGTCATGGTAACCATTGGAGACTGATGTTTTTAGGAATGGACCGTCAAACTGATATCCACTGGAAGCTGCGATCCAATTATCTTTGTGTGTCCCTGCAAAGGCAGCCCCTTCACACGGAACACCCAACGTCGTTTCGAGCCTGATGAATTCAACACCATTATATTTGCCAGGTTCATTTTTCCACTCGGGCTCCTCGGTAATGAAGTACGTCAACGCAATGGCGCCATTCTTTTCATCAACACTTTTAACGTCACATATACCTTGCAGGCATTTTAGATTACTTCTGTTTAGCGTGACCGTGCGTTCTCCCTCCGCTGCGGCAAAGCTCATGCAGCCCATGACCATGATAAGGGCAAGGACAAGCGCAAGTGATTTTTTCATATATTTCCCCCCTGAAAAAATAAAAATGCAGATCGAAGCGCGGAACGCCCGCTCTTAATAAGGATTATAGCGCGTAAAATGGGGAAAATCTTCGTTTTGCAAACGAGTTTTGCGGCCTTGACAAAAAAACAGTCAAGGCCGTATCATTAACTCAACATATCGCACGAAGAGGAATGCAGTTATGAAGTTCACCACATCCGGCTTGATGAGCAGGCTCAAAACTACGAAATGCCTTGAAAACTATTTTAAAAACAACAGCGACAGCATGCTCGGCGATACGGTGGGCAGCTACCTTTCCCGCATCATGGCGGAAAAGGGCATGAACGCTTCCGGGCTGGCAGCAAAGAGCCATATGAGCAACTTCATATACCGGGTGCTGGCGGATCAGGCGGCGCCCAGCCGCGATGCGCTCATAGCTATTGCATTCGCCCTTGAGATGGACGTGGAGCAAACCCAATACCTGCTTCGCACAGGCAGCCATGCCAGGCTGGATCCCAGGATACACAGGGACGTCGCCGTGATATTCGCGCTGAACAGGGGCATGGACCTGCCCGCCTGCAACGATCTTCTCTACGAGGTGGGCGAGAAGACGATATGATAAGCGTAAAGGATAAGAAAGCGGACAAAGAGAGCATGAAGGAACGGTTCGGGGGCGAGGGCGGCCCCTCCTTCCTTTACGAGGACGGCAGGGTAAAAGCCGTAAGAAAAACACCTCACCGGTCGCTGCTCAGCATATACTGCGCCCTTATGGATACAGACTGCCCCAGCCTGCCCAAGGTGCTTTCCATAGAGGCCACGGCAAAGAGCCTTACGGTGGTGGAGGAATACATACCCGGGCGCACCCTTCAGCAGGTGATAGACCAGCGGCAGGGAGCGGAGGAGGAAGCGGTATTTGCCCTGGGCCGGGATATATGCGCCGCCCTTCAGGTGATACATTCCATGACGCCGCCCGTGATACACAGGGATATAAAGCCCTCCAACATAATCCTTTCGGATTCCGGCAGGTATGTGTTGATAGATTTTGACGCCTCCCGTCGGTTCGCGGAGGAAGCGGCGGAGGATACCGTGCTGCTTGGCACCTTCGGGTACGCCGCGCCGGAGCAGTACGGCTTTTCCCAGACCGACGCCCGCAGCGATATATTCTCCCTCGGCGCTACGATGTACGAATACCGCACCGGCCTCCCATACAGGAAGGATGCTGACGTTCCGGGTCGCCTGGGCGATATAATCTCAAAATGCACACGCTTCGACCCGAAGGACAGATACCAGAGCGCCGGAGAGCTTGCCCGCGCCCTTGAGGGCATGGAGGACGGCGTAAAAAAGAAAAAGCACTGGCCCGTATTTGCGGTTGCGGCTGCCGCACTGCTGTGCGCAGCGCTGATATCGTTGCTGAACAAAACCCCCGTTACGGAAGCGGCCGCAAATTCCGCCGGGAAAACGACGGTAAATGCCTCCCCTGACGCCGCTCCGGCTGCGGCGTCTGCTTCGCCTGTCATTTACGGCATGGTGGCCGGTGTGCCCGACGGCCTGAATGACTACATTACCACGGAAGACGGAATGGTGAAGCTGAGAGTTGTCTGGAACGGAACCGACCGGAACAGGATAAAGGTTTCTGCCGACGGGTCGGATATATCCATAAGAATAGCGGAGCCCCTTTAGGATGAGGACTGGCTCCCAATAAACGAAGAAAGGGCTCCGCTTTGTCCCACGCTTCGAGTGCGCATAATGACTGCCTTGCCGGATGGCCCCAATGTGGTAAGCTATCGCAGGCGCATTACCCAGGACGAAGACGAAAACTGCAATAACGGAGTGTATTCAGTTTTCAATAAGGACGGAGTAAGGATCAACTCGGTGGATGATAACTTCCTTTATGAGATGTATCGCTACGAAGACGGCAAGGGTGTGTTTCGCCGTTATGATTATCAATGGCTGGACAAGGACGGCAACGTAGTCGGAGAAGACAGCTTTTCCGTGACGGTGTCGATAGATGAAGGAATAATACCATCAGTTGACAAGAGCACACAAGCCCTAAAGGCTTGTTTTGGTACGCTCCTGCGTTCTCGTCGCTTGTATTACATCCAGTAGTACTGCGCTCCTCGGCCTTGGATCGCCCTCAAAACAAGCTCTTTAGGGTCTTCGAGTTTTAGAAGCCAAAGAGCATGGCAGAACAAGGAGGACGAGTGCAGAAATACTGGTTGTATTTCAAATGAGGACGACACAGTTATGCCGTGCTGTTTGGCTCCTAAAACCTTGTGTGTTTTTGTCAACTGATGGTATAATATTGTAATATACGAGATATTCCATCAGCATAAGCTTGAAATGTTCCATAGATTCAAGCTCCTGCAAATAGAACAATTGGCTCTTTAGTAATCCAATCCCCTTTGAAAGGCATTTTGCGGAAAACGAGCAGGACAAGAGTAGTGCCTTCCATGCCCTCTTCCCAGAGGGCTTTTTCATTTGACGGTGCGGACAAACCTTACTTTACGCCAAATGATAATCACCCACAAAAAATATGTGGGTGATTTTGGCGGAGAAGGAGGGATTCGCCCGGCGGCACTGGGGCAGTGCCGCCGCCCAGCCCGGGGAACTAAAAAACCATTCACTGGATGGTTTTTTTCCCGCCACAGGCGGGCCGTTCCCTTCTCATCCCTCCTTCTTTTATGCAGCACGAAAAAGAGACCGCAAATGCGATCTCTTTTTCGTGGCGGAGAAGGAGGGATTCGAACCCTCGCGCCAGTCACCCCAGCCTACTCCCTTAGCAGGGGAGCCCCTTACAGCCACTTGGGTACTTCTCCACGGATATATTGCCGGCGTTATGTTGAATTATATGGCGGAGAGAGAGGGATTCGAACCCCCGGTGCCTTGCGGCATCACTGGTTTTCAAGACCAGCTCCATAAACCACTCGGACATCTCTCCATATTCAAGCTTTATAATTATAGCAAAGGTTTTTCCCACTGTCAAGCGGGGAGATTTTCGAAGAAATGGCTAAAGCCATTTCTTCGAGTTTTTTCGGATTTTGCCTCTCGCGTGCGCTCCCGGGCGGCAAAACCCGCAAAGTACGAAAACCTCTGGTTTTCATCCGTTTTGCCGCACATGTCGTCAAAGCCGGAATAAATTTAAGGGGCTGCGGCCCCTTAACAGCCCCAAGGTTATTCATTTGAATATGGTCGTTCAGGTATATTTCCCAGCGGTGCAGGGAATTACTACCTTATAGCACGATAATGCGGGCGGCAAGGCCGCCAATTTGCGCAAAAGGAGCGATTTCCATGACTGACGAAAACAGAAGCCTAAAGGATAAGATCAGGGATTTTTTAGAGGAAAAGGGCGTTTATGTCGTGCTGCTTTCCTCGGTGGCCATAGTCGGCATCGCTGCGGCGGCAGCCTATTGGCCAAAGCAGCAGCCTCAGCCCTCCATAGAGCCTTCTCCCGCCCCCGTTTCTCAAAACGAGGACCAGACACTCAGTGAAGCGCTGCTCTCCACACCTGTCCCTACACCCACCGCTTCACCCTCGGCGCTGCCCGACATAACTCCCAATCCTTCCCCCGGGCCATCGGCTACCCATGCCCCCGCCTATGACAAGGCCCCCGCGCCGCTCAAGGGCAAGGTGCAGTGGCGCTTTGCCGTGGATGAGCTGATCTACTCCCGCACTCTGGATCACTGGACCACACACCGGGGAATCGACATATCCTGCGCAAAGGGGGCGGAGGTGCATTGCCCATGGAACGGCAAGGTGGAGGAGATATACGAGGACGACAGCCTTGGCATCACCGTTCGGGTAAGTCACAGCGACGGCCTTGAATCCCTCTACTCCAACCTGCGCACAGGCTGCCCCGTAAAAGCCGGGCAGAGGCTCAACGCCGGCGACCTTATTGGCTATGTTGGCGAAACCGCCGTTGCGGAGTGCGGCGACGGAGCCCACCTCCATTTTGAGGTGCGCAAGGACGGCAGATCCGTAGATCCCGCGGAGTACGTGACGGTGACGGAGTAACTGTCGAAAAAAGGGAAGAACACGGCTATTTTGATACATTTCGCGAGAGCCCCGGGGCTCTCTTTTTTTCTGCGCGCTTGTTTTTTTTCGCGTTTCAGGCTACCATATACACATGAAAGTCATCGAAGATCTTCAGCTCAACGGCCTCTCCATAGTAGTGGACAAGGCGGGCTTCACATACGGCAGCGACGCGGTGCTGCTGGCTAACTTTGCAAATCCCAGACGGGGGGACAGCTGTCTCGACCTGGGGGCGGGCACGGGCATTTTATCCATACTGGTAAACGGCAAGACCGGCGCCCGCTTCACCGCCGTCGAGATACAGCAGGCCGCCTGCCAGCTTATGGAGGAATCCATCGCGCTCAACGGCCAGGGCGGGGACATAACCGTGCTGCATGCCGACATACGCAGGCTGGGTGAGCTTTTGCCGGCCGGCAGCTTCGACGGGGCAGTTTGCAACCCGCCCTACTTTTCCGGCGGCACGCGAAGCGAAAATCCCGCCGTGGCCCTCTCGATACATCAGGACGAATGCGGCATTTACGACGTGGCCCGGTGCGCGGGGCGGCTGCTGAAAAACGGCGGCAGGCTATGGCTGTGCTATCCCGCCTCCCGCCTTGCGGAGTGCTTCCACGCCATGGTGGAAAGCAGGCTTCAGCCAAAGCGGCTGCGGCTCATCGATGGAAAAAACGGCCCCTACCTCGCCCTTATGGAATGCGTAAAGGGCGGCAAAACCGGCCTTATCATAGAAAGGAATCCGTGATGCTCGATTCTAAGCTTTACCTTTGCCCAACCCCCATAGGAAACATGGAGGACATGACGCTGCGCGCCCTCAGGGTACTGAGGGAGTGCCATAGGATATACTGCGAGGACACCCGCAACACCGGGGCCATGCTGTCAAGGCTGGGGATATCCAAGCCCCTCATATCCTGCCACGAGCACAACGAGGAGGGCAGGGCGGAGGAGATCGCAGGGCGGGTGGCGGAGGGCGAGGCTATCGCCTTCGTATCCGACGCCGGGCTGCCCGGCATATCCGACCCCGGGGAGCGGCTGGTGGCCGCCTTCATACAAAGGGGGCTGCCCTTTGAGGTGCTGCCCGGGCCCTCCGCGTCCCTTACTGCGCTGGTTCTTAGCGGGCTGCCCGCGAAGGAAGCCTGTTTCGTGGGCTTTTTGCCCCGCACCGGCAAGGAGCGCCGGGAGGCCGTCGCCCGTCTGGCACGGCATAAGGGCACGCTGATAATATACGAAAGCCCGCTCAGGGTGGCCGAGACCGCCGCCGAGCTTGCCGCAGCCTGGGGCGACCGCAAGGCTGTCCTGTGCCGGGAGCTTACCAAATTATACGAGGAGACGGTGCGCTCCACCCTTTGTGGACTTGCCGGCACGTATGCTCATAAGCCCCCAAAGGGCGAGACGGTGCTGGTCATCGCAGGGGCGGGGGATGAAAGCTCCGGAGCGAGCCTTGAAGATACGCTGAAGCGGCTGCTGGGGGAGGGCGTCAGCGCCAAGGATGCGGCAAAGCAGGCCAGCGCCCTGCTGGACGTTCCCCGGAACGAGGCGTATAAGATGGCGATGAGGATAAAAGAGGATTCAGACGATTGATCTTTATCTTTGTCACTTTTCTTTTGAAAAAGAAAAGTAACCAAAAGAAAACCAACGAAAAAATTAAAAACCTTTATCCATACTCCGATCGACCCTCGCCAGCCGGAATTCTTGATAGGACGGCGCAAGCAGAATGAAGCAGGGAGCTTGAGGAGCGAAGGCGCACCATAGGGCGGCGTAAGCGACGATGAGCGACCCATGCTGAATTCTGAGTAGCGACGGGAAAGAGATACCGAAGGATGTAAAACCGCAGCAGATACTTTTTGGTTCTTTGGGAGCTTTCTTCCAAGAAAGCGGGGGCCTTTGGGTACTTTCGGCCCACGAAAGTACCGCGCCGCAGGCAAAGAAAAGCAGGATATGATTCCATAGTTAGAGTTTAACAGCAAAAGCAGGTATCCCTACATTTCCCAAAAACAAACCATCTTATCTGCTTGCGCCGTCCTTTCAAGGTTTCCGGCTGGCGGGAATCCGGCGGTAATAGTTAAACTCCAACACAAACAAAACCCTGCCGGTGAAGCTCCGACAGGGATTTTTCATCTGTAATTTTATTTTTTTGTCAGGCTTTTCTTTTCTCTTTGCTTCTTTCCTCTTTGCTTTTCTCCCGAAAAGAAAAGAGAAAGAAGAGAAACGTTATTCCCGATTCGCCAGCATCTCTTTGGTCTTCATAAGGCGGGTGGTGTTGCCCCTGTCGTTCTCGTCCAGCTTCATCTTGATCTCCCTGATAGCCTCGTCGAACTGGGGTATCATGACGTACTCCAGGGCGTTGACCCGGCGGCGGGTCTTTTCTATCTCGTCCGCCAGGGAGTTGCATATCTTTTCCACCTCTGCAAGCTCTATGAGCATGGGCAGCACCTCTGCGAAGGCGGATACGGCGGAGTCCAGCTCCGCAGAGGTGTTCATGAATCCATAAGGGTAGTCAAAGGTATCGGAAGTCTCAAGGGACAGCTTTGGCATCTTCAGCGACAGCACGTGTTGGGTATCCACGGATACCGTGGCGGGGCGGGCGGGGTAGGCGAGGGCTTCTTCTATTGCCTCTCCGCTCATCTCGGCCCTTGCCAGCACGAACTGCCCCATTGCGGCGGAAAGCTTTTGCTCCACCTGCTCCCGCAGCTCCTTATTGCGGCGGGCGTAGGCTATGAAGCGACGAACCATCTCGTCCCGCTTGTCTTTCATAAGCTTATGACCCCTGGCTGCCACCTTGCGTTTCTTCTTAAGGTTGGTCAGCTCCATGCGGGTCGGCTTTACTTGAAGCTGTGCCATAGGCTATTCCTCCGCTTTGGGCAGGTACTTATCCAGATATTCGTCCCTTATGCGCTTAAGCTCGGCGCGGGGCAGTATGGAGAGCAGCTTCCAGCCCAGATCCAGAGTTTCCTCTATGGAGCGGTTGGTATAGAAGCCCTGTGACACATACTCCTCCTCGAAGGCGTCCGCAAACTTGGCGTACAGCTTATCCGTATCGGACAGGGCCGCGTCGCCCAGTATTACCGCAAGCTCCTTTGCGTCCTTGCCCCGGGAATACGCGGCAAAGAGCTGGTTCATGGTGTCGGCGTGATCCTCCCGGGTCTTGCCCCGGCCTATGCCCTTATCCTTCAGGCGGGACAGGGAGGGCAAAACGTTTATAGGCGGCGTTACGCCCTTTCTGTGCAGCTCGCGCCCCAGTATTATCTGCCCCTCGGTTATGTAGCCGGTAAGGTCGGGTATGGGGTGGGTGATGTCGTCCTCCGGCATGGACAGTATGGGTATCATGGTGATGGAGCCGGGGTTGCCCTTTATGCGGCCCGCCCGCTCGTACATGGTGGCAAGGTCGGTATACAGGTAGCCGGGGTAGCCGCGGCGGCCGGGAACCTCCTTGCGGGCGGCGGATACCTCACGGAGGGCCTCCGCGTAGTTGGTTATATCCGTGATTATTACCAGCACGTGCATGCCAAGGTCGTATGCAAGATACTCCGCGGCGGTGAGCGCCATGCGGGGAGTGGCTATGCGCTCTATGGCGGGGTCGTTGGCAAGGTTTATGAAGGTGACGGTACGGTCTATGGCGCCGGTGGCCCTGAAGTCGGAGGTGAAAAAGTCCGCCTCCTCAAAGGTTATGCCTACGGCGGCGAATACTACCGCGAAGCCCTCGCCGGTGCCCCGCACCTTAGCCTGACGGGCTATCTGGGCCGCAAGGTTTGCATGGGGCAGGCCGGAGCCTGAGAACACCGGCAGCTTCTGGCCGCGTACCAGCGTGTTCAGGCCGTCTATTGCGGAAATGCCGGTCTGTATGAACTCGTTGGGGTAGTCCCTCGCGGCGGGGTTTATGGGCGCGCCGTTGATGTCCAGCCGCTTTTCGGGTATGAGCTCGGCGCCGCCGTCTATGGGCCTGCCCATGCCGTCGAATACCCTTCCCAGCATATCCGGCGCCACTGCCAGCTCTATGGAGTGGCCAAGGAATTTCGCGCTGGAATCGGTTATGCGCAGTCCCTGGCTGCCCTCGAAGAGCTGCAGCAGCGCCTTATCCTGATTTATCTCAAGCACCTTGCCCCGGCGTATCCTTCCATCGGACTGCTCTATCTCCACCAGCTCGTCGTACTTTACGCCCTCTACCTGATCCACCAGCATAAGGGGGCCGGCAACTTCCCTGATGGTCTTGTATTCCTTGCGCATTATGCTTCGCCTCCTTCCGTAAGCTCCCGGATCTCCGCGTTGAGCTTTGCGGTTATCTCCTCGTACCTCTCGGCGCACTTATCCTCCTCGGTATACTTGAAGCGGCCTATGTCCTCCCGGACGGGCAGCGCCGCAAGCTTATTGAAGGAAGCGTCCTTTGAAAGGGCGTCCAAGCTCTTTTCGTAGTAGCCTATTATCAGCCGCAGCAGCATGGCCTGCTTTGCGGGAGAGGTGTAGGTATCCACCTCATGGAAGGCGTTCTGATGGAGGTAGTCCTCTCTTATGGAGCGGGTGGCCTCCAGGGTGAGCCTGTCTTTGTAGCTCAGGGCGTCTATGCCCACCAGGCGGACGATCTCCTCCAGCTCGCTCTCCTCCTGCAGCATGTTCATGACCTTCTGCACCATGGCGGTCCAGTCGGGGTCTACCTCCTTATTGAACCAGGGCTCCAGACGGTCCAGATACAGGGAATATGAGGTCAGCCAGTCTATGGCGGGGAAGTGGCGGGCGTATGCCAGCTTTGCGCTCAATCCCCAGAACACCTTTACGGTGCGGAGGGTCGCCTGGGATACCGGCTCTGAAATATCGCCGCCCGGAGGGGAAACGGCGCCTATAGCCGTGACCGCGCCAGTGCGGCCCTCCGTACCTAACGTCACAACGGAGCCCGCCCTCTCGTAGAACTCCGCCAGACGGCTGCTGAGGTATGCGGGGTAGCCCTCCTCGCCGGGCATTTCCTCCAGACGGCCGGACATCTCCCGCAGCGCCTCTGCCCAGCGGCTGGTGGAGTCGGCCATTATGGCCACCTTATAGCCCATATCACGGAAGTACTCCGCTATGGTGATGCCGGTATATATGCTGGCTTCACGGGCCGCAACCGGCATATCCGAGGTGTTTGCTATAAGCACCGTGCGCTTCATAAGGGAAAGCCCTGTGCGGGGGTCCTTCAGCTCCGGGAACTCCATCAGAACGTCGGTCATCTCGTTGCCCCGCTCGCCGCAGCCCACGTATACGATTATGTCCGCGTCGGCCCACTTTGCGAGCTGATGCTGAACCACCGTCTTGCCGCTGCCGAAGGGGCCGGGAACAGCCGCCACACCCCCCTTGGCTACCGGGAACAGGGTGTCTATAACCCGCTGTCCGGTTATCATGGGCTCGGTAGGGGCCATCTTCCTTGCATAGGGCCTGCCTATACGCACCGGCCACTTCTGCAGCATGGGCAGCTCTACCGTCTCCCCCTTACTGGTGACGAGCTTGGCTATGGTCTGTACTACGTTGGCCTCGCCGGAGTGTATCCAGGTGAGCTGGCCATCCACATTTGGAGGCACCATTATCTTATGGAGCACCGCTTCCGTCTCCTGTACGGTGCCCAGGATATCGCCGGGCTTCAGTATATCGCCTATCTGTGCCGCAGGCAGGAAATCCCAGAGCCTTTCGTGGTCTATGGAGTCCACCCGGATACCGCGGGTTATCCTGTCCCCGGCCAGCTCCTGAATTTTATTGAGCGGGCGCTGAATGCCGTCGTATATGGATTCTATAAGTCCGGGGGCAAGCTCTACCGACAGGGGAGCGCCGGTGGATTCCACAGGCTCCCCGGGGCCTATGCCGCCGGTCTCCTCGTATACCTGTATGGAGGCCTTATCCCCGCGAAGCTCTATTACTTCGCCTATCAGCTGCTTTTCGGATACGCGGACCACGTCGTACATGTTTACGTCCGCCATGCCGGAAGCCACTATCAGGGGGCCCGATACCTTAACTATGGTTCCTTTAACTGCCATATTTATTTATCCTCCGAGAATAGTATATCCGCGCCTATAGCCTTTTCCACGTTGGCCTTTATTGCTGCCATGGCCACGCCGGAAGGGCCGTGGGAATCCGGAATGGGTATTATTGCGGGGAATGTCTCCGTCTTGAATTTGTTTATGGCCTCGCTGCACTGGGCGTATACCGGCTCGGTCAGGAAAATGACCTTGCAGCCCTCCCTGGCAAGCCTGTATATAAGCCTGTTTGCCCTTTCGCCGTCCGTCTCGTCAAACACGCCGAGGCCTACGGCCTTGCCTATGAGCACCGAGTCCCTGTCGCCTATCATGGCGATATCCGTGCGTTTATCCATACAGTTCACCCAGCCTTTCGGTTATCACCTTATCCGGCAGGTTATTGCGCTTTGCGGTGATTATGAGCCTCAGGCACTTTGCCTCCTGCTCCCGGCCCAAAAGATAGCCTATCAGCGGCTCTATGCCGCCCTCGGCAAACTTTGCCCCTTTAAAAAGGGATATGAGGTAATTGTCCCGCTGGCGCTCAAGCTCTGTGAGCCTGCCGCTCCTGCCGTATTCCTCCAGGCCCTTGAGTATGCTCTCTCGTGCGGGGCCTGTGGCCGCCGCCCTGGCTATGCCCTCCTCCGGCCCGTCAAAGCACTGTATGAGCAGCCTGTGGGATACGTATCCCTCCGGCATGAGAGAGTTTTTCAGCTTATCCGCCCCCGCGCCCATATTGCGCATGCGAAGCATCGTCAGCAGGTTGGTGAAGTCCGTAAGGCCCTTGAAATACTCAAGGGAAACCCCCTTTGCGTTGTTCAGGCAATGCTCAAGGTATGCCCGGTCTATCTCGGTGGATATCCTGCCCGGGTCTATCTCCCCGGAGAAGGACTGCTCAAGGGCGTTGAGCCGCTTGGTAAATTCCTCCGGCAGCTCCCTGTAATCTGCGTTGTGTACCATGCGGATAATGTCGTCCTTGGGGTATACTCCCTTCATGAGGGCGGGGGAGTCCGCTGTGCCGGTAAGCCGCTGCTTTATGAGCAGCTTCAGGTTGTTGGCGTCCCCCTTGAGTATGAACAGGTCCGTCTGCTCCGGGCTGAAGGTAACTTCGTTTATGAGGGCGTAGGCGTCGGAAAGCTCCTTTGCGATCATCCTGTCCCCGTCGGAAAGCTGAGGGTCGGAAATCCCGCCGTAGCCCATGTCCCCCAATGCCCTCATCACCTCGGCGGGGCTGGCCTCGGCCATTCTCGCCATGCGTTCGGGCTTTACCATGTCCTTTTCGTGCACCCTTATGCGGGTAACTGCGTAAACAGGGCTTTTCTGTGGCATACAGGCCCTCCTTTACTCGAACAGCACGCGGGCCGCTTCGCTTTCGCGCCTTTCACGGAAGTCACGGAGCATGGCCTCAAAGGTGCAGTCCGTCTCGTATCCGCAGCCCAGCAGCCTGAAGCCGCCTCCCGCCTCTATATCCTCGCCCAGCTCCACGGGGCGGAGGAGGGAGGGGTTCTGCTTTTCTATAAGCGAGGCGAGCCTTGCCCTGTCAGGCTTTGCCGGGCGCAAGGTTTCTCCGCCCTTTACGTTTTCCCTTATCATAAGGCTGAGCAGCGCTTCCCGCTTTTCGCCCTCCAGGTCGCAAAGCTCCTTTTCAGCCAGCTCGAAGGCCTCGTCCAGCACCCGGCGCTTTTCCCTGAGGGCGGTCTTGCGGCTGTCCAGCGCGCCGTTGGTACGGCTGCGCTCTATTATATCCGCCGCTGCCTTTTCAGCCTTTTTCGCGTATTCTATATTAAGCCTCTCAGCCTCGGCCTCGGCCTGGGAGCTTATGGCCCCGGCCTTCGCCTCCGCCTCCACTATGATGCGGCCGGCCTCGGCTTCCGCCTCCTCCACTATGCGGGAGGTGAGCTTTTCAGCCCCGAAATTAGTTTCCTGTGCCATAAGCCGCTCCGGTTTAGACCTGTACGCCGTTTACAAGCAGGAAGGAGAACAGCAGGGCCAGCACCGCGTAGGTCTCGACCATGACCGTGAAGATTATCGCCTTGCCCGCCTCGGAGGGGCGCTTGCCCACCATGGCTATGCCGGAGGCCGCAACCTTGCCCTGCGCTATGGCGGAGAGCAGGCCGCCGAAGGCTATGGGCAGGGCCGCAAGGAAGAGCGACATGCCCGCCTCGGGGGATATCGCGGAGCCCGCGCCCAGAAGGTTAGCCTTGCTGGCGATAACGAAGCCTATGAGCAGGCCGTATATGCCCTGGGTGCCGGGGAGGAGCTGGAGCACCAGCACCGAGCCGAACTGGTCGGGATCCTCGGCTATCACCGCCGCGCCAGCCTGGCCGGCGTGGCCCACGCCCACCGCGGAGCCTATGCCCGCGAACAGCGCCGCAAATACCGCGCCCAGCCCCGCGAGGAGCTGACCGTTCTGGTTCAGTGAAGCGAAAAATTCAGAAAGACTCATTGTGTTTAACCTCCGAAAAAATGTTGATTGTTATTCTTTTTTTATTATAAGCGGCCTCCCGCTTTATTTGACGTTGACGTACTTTGTCTCGTACCTCAGCGGCTTGAACGCCTTGCCCCCCGCCTCGTAGAACTTGCCGAAGAACTCCACATACTGGAGCCTTGCGGTATGGACGAAGCAGCCCAGCGTGCTTATGAGCATCATAAACACGTGGAGCGCCACGGACAGCACCGTGACTATTATGAAGCCCACGAGCATCAGCGCCGGGTTCCCCTTGAAGGAAGCGAAGAGCATATCCCAGCAGAGGGTGTTCAGCACCATGCCTATGACGCCGGTGGAAAGGCCAAGGGCGAATATACGGGCGTAGGAGAGCACGTCTCCCAGCCACGAGGTCACGTCGTACAGCTTGCCCGCGCCGGATATGAGCCTTCCGGCGATGTTCTTCTTTGACCGCCCTGCGAACAGGAACACCAGCACCGCAGACACTATGGCCAGCCACTTGCCGAACTCCGCAACGCCCTGGGGCAGCCCTGCCATGGGCGCCGCCTGCATGATGAGTCCGGAGACTATGAATATCCAGCACATATTGTCTATGAGCGCGCCCATGTAGTCCTTGTGCTTCAGGCAGTTCCAGGTGGCTATGAGCACGGCGTAGAACATGTGTATTATGCCAAAGGCGGCGCACACCATGAGCATACCCATGGGGTTCGTCGAGGAATCTATGAGGGGGAAGGTATTTTCAAGGGCGGTGCCCCTGAATATCACCGGCCAGCCCACGCCCGCGCAGGTTCCGAACAGCAGCCCCATGAATATCGTGGAGATGCCGCCCTGCATGAGCACGCCGGCAAGGTTCTTCATCATGCCGGTGGGCTTTAGGTATTTCAGAAACGCCCAGGCGCCAAGTGCCAGCACCGCGCCGTAAACCGTATCCGAAAGCATCATGCCAAAGAAGATGAAGTAAAAGGGTGCCATCAGCGGCGTGCCGTCTATCGTGCCGTAGGCCGGCAGGGAATAGAGGTTTGTAACCGCCTCATAGGGGGTGATCAGCCTGCTGTTTTTGAGCACAGTAGGCACCGCGTCTCCCTCGGAGGGATCCTCAAAGACGAGATAATAAACGTCCGTGATCTTTTCGATCTCCCGGCGCACCTTTTCCGTCATGTCCTCCCGGACCCAGCCTGTAAGCAGAAACGCGGTATTGGTATGGGCCAACGCTTCCTTGCTCTGCTCCCTGTCCCGGTCTATGGCCGCGCCGTCCAGCGCCCTGCGTATTTCCTCCCGCTTGGGGCCGAAGGCTGCAAGCCGGGCTTCCAGCTGTGCCCTTTCCGCCTCCAGCGCTTCTATCTCCGTCCTGAGCCTCTGTATATTCTCCGAGGCGGTGCCCCTGATATCCCCGAAGCCCTTCTCCTGAAAGCCGGTGGCCCTTATGGAGGGCGCTATTCCGGCATACTCCTCATTGGGGCATATCACCAGAGCCGCCCGCTCCTTTTCGCCGCCGTAAAGCTGCACCAGCGCGCCGGTTTCCATGAGCGCCTTAACGCCCTCTGCCGGAACCGTGCCGGTCATCACCTTTATGCTTGCGGTGGAATGCACCTTCTCCAGCGGGTCTGTCATATCCGCCCAGGGAAGCAGTGAGCCGAGCTGTAATCTGCGCTTCTCGGTATCGCTGCCGTTCTGGGCTATGCGCCTTTGCAGCCCCTCCAGCTCGGCACAGATCTCCAGTGCCGGCTGTATGTCCTCCTCAAGCTCCTGCCGCGTAGCCTCGGGCTTGGGGCCGAAGCCTGCCTTCCCGGCGTAGGGCTTGAGCAGCTCCTCGGCGCTTTGCAGCCGCTGGACCCTTCCCTCGGCCGCGGCCGAGGACTGTTCCCCTTCGCCTATGGAAATGAGCTGTACCGCGCAAATTGACTGGAGGGCCTGCAATATGGCCTCCCGGTGCTCCAGAAGGGCAGCCAGAGTCAATTTCTTCATTGGTACTATCATGCCTTGATTACCTCTCTGACAATGTATTCCGCGGCGGCGCGCAGCCTGGCCTCGGCCCTTGCGCATTCCTCCGCCGCCTCTTTATCTGCCCGGGCGGTCAGCTCCGCCGCCAGCGCGGCTCCCTGCTTCTCCGCCTCGTCCTTTGCCCTCTGTATCATGGCGCGCCCCGCGTCATGGGCCTCCTTTATGGTCTCCCCACGGCGCGCCTCCGCATCGTCCGTTATTTCCTTTGCCCTTGCGGCAGCCTGTTTTTTCAGCTCCGCACCCTTCGCCTCAGCCTGGGTTATACATTCAATAATGGTCGGCAATGTACCTTACCTCCTTCTTATAATGTGTATGTTAAAAAGCTCAAGCTTTAATATATTTTCTTATAAAACCGCGTTTAACGGCAAATTTTTGACTTAAAATGCAAATAACAGGTTTTATTTATAATATTTTTTTGTTTTACATAATTTTATCCCATTGATGAAGAATCTGCAATAGACAATTTTAAAATTTTGTTATAAAAATAACAAATGAAATTTATGAGAGAGGGTACTGTTCATTTTTTGAAATTTATAAATAAATATGTAGAGTAGTGGACGGCCCTTGATGAATAATTACAGCATTAAAGTCCAAAAAACGCCCGGCGGAACCGGGCGTGTCAGATATACCTTTTTTTGAATCAGCTGCGGGCCTTCAGCAGCACGTACAGCTTGCTGGTGGCATTGCTGTTGTTTTCGTATTTGTCGCCGCAGGTGATGAGCATGGCATACTTGCCGCCGTCGCTGTAGCTGACGTTGGGATTGATCCAGCCCTTGTTGGCCTTATCCGCGGCGTAGCTCAGCTGGGTGCTGACATAGCTCGAGGCGCTGGTTCCCCAGGGCCTTGCGTTATAGGCGAGTATGCCGGTGCTCTGGTTGGGGCCGATCTCGTACAGGCACATTATGTCCCATTTACTATACCCGTCCAGCTTCATGGTTATGCTGGTGGTATTGAATTTGCTGCCGCAGGAGCCACCGCAGCCCTCGCACCTGCTCTTACCTATTAGGGCGTTCTGCACGTGATGCAGGTTGTGAAAATACTTGCCCTTGCCGCCGCGGACGTTGTGCCCCAGTATGGAATGTACCTGAGAGCCCTTAGCGGTGAGGGTATGGACGTATTCATAGTGTCCCTTGCGGTTCTCGGCGGCGTAGTAGTATTTGGTGCCCGCGCTGTTGGTATAGTTGCCGTAGATGGTATAGGTTTTCGCGCCGGGTATCTTTATGCTGCCCCACTTTTCGCTTGCCGCGCCGTGGCCTGTCTCGGTGGCGCCGCTGGTGGCTCTGTTCAGCCTGCCGGCGCTTTCGGCGCTGTTTGCCCCGGTATCAGCGCTGGAGTTGGGAGCCTGTATGGTAAAATCGGCCTTCTTTACGAAGCCCTTAGTCCCGTCATATTCCGCATAGTACCAGTCGCCTGACTCGCCTAACAGCGAAAACGCCGCGCCCTTTGCGTGCTTTACCTTCCTTGCTACGTTGGAATCGCTATCGGCGGGCTTTTCGGGTATATTGGGCGAGGTGCGCATATATATGGCGCTGTCCTTGGATATGCCGGTCTTAGGGGCGCTGAAGTATTGTACGTTGTTGGCGTTGGCGCTGGGGGCCGGGGTGGCTGCCGGGGTCTTGTCCGTCAGCTCAAAGTCCTTGGCACGGACAAAGCCCTTCTTGCCCTCGTATTCTATATAGAAGTACTTGCCCATAGCGTCCTCTCCCAGCACGCTCACGGTTTTGCCTTCCATATGCCTGAGCTGTACCGCGCCCTCGGTGTCCTTTGCCGGGATGTCCCGCAGGTATATTGTGCTGTCCTCGGATACCGCAGTCCTTGGTGTGGGGTAGGGGGTGTAACCTGCCTCCGCAAGCGCATGGGCAAGGGACAGCACTGTAAACAGCGCCATTGCCAGCGCCGCCAGCCTGAGTGATGTTCTTTTCATCGTTTTTCTTCCTTCCGTATAAAAATTTCTCCCGAGTTGATTTTAAAGGCCGATTGTCGGTCGGCCCTTAAAAATACATTATTTTGCTTTACTTTGTTCCGAACAGCCTGTCGCCTGCGTCGCCGAGGCCCGGCACTATATAACCGTGGTCGTTAAGGTGATCGTCCACGTGAGCTACGAATATATCCACATCGGGGTGATCCTTCTGTACCGCCTCGATTCCCTCGGGGGCGGCTATGAGGTTGACCAGCTTTACATTCTTGCCCCCTGCGCGCTTAACTACGTCAATGCCCGCGTTGGCGCTGCCGCCGGTAGCCAGCATGGGGTCTACTATAATGATATCCCTCTCGGAAATATCGGAGGGCAGCTTGCAGTAGTAGTCCACGGGCAGAAGCGTCTCGGGGTCCCGGTAAAGGCCTATGTGGCCTACCTTGGCGGCGGGTATGAGGTTCATCATGCCGTCTACCATTCCCAAGCCTGCGCGCAGTATGGGAACTATTGCCAGCTTCTTGCCGGCCAGTACCTTGGTATGGGCTGTAGCTACGGGAGTTTCTACCGTAGCGTCCTCCAGCTGAAGGTCACGGGTCGCTTCATAGGCCAGCAGGGTAGCCAGCTCCTCTACCAGAGCGCGGAACTCCTTGGTGCCTGTGGTCTTATCCCTGAGCAGGGTCAGCTTATGCTGTACCAGAGGGTGGTCGATTACGACGAGTTTACCCATTTTTGTGTATTGCTCCTTTCGGTTTATAGGTTAGTATATTGAATCAAAAATCCAACGCGATTTTATTTTGCTCTTTCCAATTCCGTTATTTTGTTTATCCTGTCAATGTGTCTTTTTCCGTTGGAAAAGTCAGTCTCAAGAAATGCCTTTACTATTCCCCTGGCAAGCTCGCCGCCTATGATGCGCGCGCCCATCGCCAGCATGTTTGCGTCGTTGTGCTCCCGGGTCAGCCGGGCCATTACCGGGTCGGTGCAAAGGGCGCATCTCACTCCCTTTATCTTGTTTGCGGCAATGGAGATGCCTATGCCGGTTCCGCATATCACTATGCCCCTGTCCATCTCTCCCGAAACCACTGCCCTTGCGCAGGGGGCGGCGTAATCCGGATAATCCACGCTGTCCTCCGAATAGGTGCCGAAGTCGGTCACGGTGTGGCCGAGGCTTTCGATGTATGGCTTTATTTCTTCCTTGAGCTTGTACCCGCCGTGGTCGGCGGCAATGGCGATCTTCATGGCAACTCCTTTGGTCATATAGTTTTAAATCCCGCGCTCCTCAATAACCTGTTCATGTACGCAAGGCCCATGTCCGTCTCCGGCAGCGCCTCGCAGAGTATTACGTCCGCTTTGCCTTCCTGGGCGCGGAACTGGGCGAAAAGGCTCTCGCAGAGGGTAAGGGGATTTTTTCTCTCGCCTATTATAACATACCTTTTCCCCCTGTAGAAACAGCGAGTTTCCTCGGTGGCGAAAATTATGCAGGTCAGGCCCTCCGCCTCTCGCCTGTCGTACTCGGCTATGAGCTTTGCCGCCATATCCGGCAATGAGCCTGTGCCTACGATAACCTGGGCGTCGGGGGCGTAATGCTTGTACTTCATGCCGGGGGAGGCCGCGGCTTCCCCCTGCTTCAGGGGGGCTAAAACGGCGGGGGAAAGGTTTACCGGGCCTATTACGGCTTCCAGCATTTCCCGGGTAATACCGCCGGGACGGAGTATGGTGACGGCGCCTCCCATGAGGGACACCACGGTGGACTCCACGCCTATATTGCAGGGGCCGCCGTCTATTATTACGTCTATTTTCCCGTTCATGTCCGCCTTGACGTGATCGGCGGTGGTGGGGGAGGGCTTGCCGGAAAGGTTTGCGCTGGGGGCGGCTATGGGTACCCCTGCGGCGCGTATGAGAGCCAGTGCCGTCCTGTTGTCGGGCATCCGCACGGCGACGGTGTCAAGACCCCCCGTGACTTCCTCCGGCACCCTGCTGCTTTTCAGGTATACCATGGTCAGCGGCCCGGGCCAGAACTCGTCCATCAGCAGCCTTGCCCTTTCCGGAACCGACTTCCACAGATCCTTCAGGTCGCTCTTTTTTGCGATATGCAGTATCAGCGGGTTGTCGTTGGGCCTGCCCTTGGCCTCGAATATCTTATTTACCGCCTCACCGTCAAGGCCGTTGGCCCCAAGACCGTAGACGGTCTCGGTAGGGAAGGCCACCAGGCCCCCTGAGCGTATTACGCTGCCTCCCAGCTTTGTGCCTGCCTCGGGCTGTTTGACGGCATTGAAGTATTGAGTCTCCAATTATTCCGCCTCCCCGGTGAGCTGGGCTGTGCGCTCCGCCAATATCAGCGCGTCTATCATCTCGTCCATGTCCCCGTCAAGGAAGGACTCCAGCCGGTACAGCGTCATGTTTATCCTGTGGTCCGTGACCCGGCCCTGGGGGAAGTTGTAGGTGCGTATGCGCTCGCTGCGGTCGCCGCTGCCCACCATGCTGCGGCGGACGGAGGCCTCCGCGCTCTCCTTTTCCTTGAGGAAATGCTCGTATATGCGGGACTTGAGCACCTTCATGGCCTTGTCCTTGTTCTTGTGCTGGCTGCGCTCGTCCTGGCACTGCACCACTATACCGGTGGGTATATGGGTGATGCGTATGGCGGATTCCGTCTTGTTTACGTGCTGTCCGCCCGCGCCGCCTGAGCGGTAGGTGTCTATCTGAAGATCCTTGGGGTCTATCTCCACCTCCACATCCTCAGCCTCGGGCATTACGGCGACTGTCGCGGCGCTGGTGTGTATGCGGCCCTGGGATTCAGTCTCCGGCACGCGCTGGACGCGATGAACGCCGCTCTCGAACTTGAGCCGCGAATAGGCTCCCTTGCCGATTATGTTCAGCACCACTTCCTTTACGCCACCTGCCTCGGTGGTGTTTTCGTTCATGTATTCCATTTTATAGCCGTGGCGCTCTGCGTAGCGCTGGTACATGCGCAATAGGTCTGCGCCGAAAAGCGCCGCCTCGTCGCCGCCTATGCCTGCGCGTATTTCCAATATTACGTTTTTCTCGTCGTTGGGGTCCTTGGGCAGCAGCATTATCTTCATATCCTCTATGAGCTTCCGCTGCTTTTCCGCAAGCTCAGCCATCTCCATGTGCACCATTTCCTTCATCTCGGGGTCGAGGTGCTCCTCCAGCATGGCCTTGCAGTCCGCTTCGGACTGCACTGCGGCGGTATACTCGTCAAAGGCGTTGACTATCTCCTCAAGCTGGCTGTGCTCCTTTACCATCTCCCGCCAGGCGGCCTGATCGTTCATTGCGTCTGGGGCTGAGAGGGCTGCGGTCAGCTCCTCGTAGCGTCTTTTCAGTGCGTTAAGCTTGTTTATCATATTCCTCCGTCCATTCTATAAGCCCTGCGTTCTCAAGGCCGCATATTTTCACAACGTGGTCGAATGCCCTTTGGGTCTTTTTCAGCTCGCCCTCGGTCAGCGGCTCCAATCCGCCGCGCCTTTGCTCCTGCTCCCAGCAGGGTATGGGCTGATGCAGCCGCCTGCCGCCGGCCTTCTGTATTATGCAGGCGGTGGGCAGGTAGCTCATCCCGATGCTTACGCCGCCCCCGTCCTTTTTCACATCCAGCCGCAGAAACAGGCCGTACTCGGTATTCTGCCCCGCCATGTTGGATATGAAGTTGCTCATGGAGTAGGCGACAGGCACTCTGCGCCCGTCCTCCGCCGTTATCCATTCAAAGGGCTCGGCGCAATGGGGGTGGCTGCCTATCACAGCGTCCGCGCCCCAGTCCGCGAAGCTTTGGGCGTACTCCCGCTGCCGCCTGACCGGGCTGTCCATATACTGCTCGCCCCAGTGGGGGAAGGCTATAACCATATCCGCGCCGGCGCTCCTGCAGGCCTCTATCTCACCTTGTATGCGCTCCCGCTGGGATACCCGCCCCACGGCCCAGCTGTCGCCCCCCAGCCTTGCGTCATAGCTGTTCACGCTCTCGGTCATGGCGACGAAGCCGAAGGCTATGCCGCCCGCCGTCATAATGCAGGGGTTTTCCCTCTCTTCCTCGGTTAAATAGGTTCCGGTCTGCACAAGCCCCGCGCCGCGAAGCGTCCTTGCCGTGCGGAAAAGCCCCTCCTTGCCCCTGTCCAGGCAGTGGTTGTTGGCGGTGGTGAGCAGGTCGAACCCCACTGCCCTTAGATCCGCCGCAAGCTCGTCCGGCGCATTGAAGGTCTGGTAGGGGCGCTTGGGGTTGGGGTTATCCTCGGTTGGGGGCGGCGCGGCGGGCCGCCTCTGGGTATAACCCGCTGCCTCCCCCGCAAGGGTGCATTCGAAGTTGCCCGCCATTATGTCAACGGAGGAGAACAGGGGCTCCATGGCGTAAAAGCTGGGCCTGAAGTCGTACCCTTCGGCGGTTTTCGCCCCCTGTATCTGGCTCGTCATCATGAGTATGTCCCCCACTATGCCCACGCTGGCCCGGTATACCTCCGGCTCCGGCAAGGTGGAGGGGGTTGGCGCGCTTTGCGCTTCGCTTATGGGAGGCTCCGGCTGGGTATCCAAGCCATCCGGCAAGGCCGCGCCCACGGCGCAGCCGGTGAGGAGCATCATCGAAAGCGCGATAGGTAAAAGCCTTTTCATCCTCTCACCGCCACCACCCTTTCTATGCAGCAAATATCCTTTATTATCTCCGCTTTCGGGAACATCGCCGCCACGTCCTCCGCCTGCCCCGCGCCCACCTCCATGAGCAGCGCGCCGCCGGGGTTCAGGTGGGCAGCATAATCCCGGGATATCCGGCGGTAAAAGTCCAGCCCGTCCGCGCCGCCGTCCAGCGCAAGCACCGGCTCCCGCTTTACCTCGACCTGCAATGAGGCAAGCTCCGAGGTGGGTATATACGGCGGGTTTACGCAGATCATATCGTAGCTTCCGGATATATTGCCGAACATGTCGGTCAATACGAAGCTGCCGGCGACGCCGTTCAGCGCGGCGTTTTCCCGGGCAAGGGCAAGGCAGTCCGGGCTTATATCCCCGAAGGTCACCTCAAAGCCCCCAAGCTTTGCCAGCGATACCCCTATGCAGCCGGTGCCGCAGCAGAGGTCGAGAAGCGTCTTGCCGCCTATCGACAGCGCCTCCTCGCAGAGGGTCTCGGTGTCCTGCCGCGGTATCAGCGCGCAGGGCCGCGTGTAAAAGGGCAGCCCCATAAACTCCCATTTGCCCAGTATATATTGAAGGGGCTCGCCCCGCGCCCGCCTTTTGACTATGCCCTCTATGCGCTCCCTGAGGGCGGGGGAGAGGGGAGGGGCTTCTATATTTATGCGCCCTATGGGCAGGGCGGTAAGCTCGGATATAATTATCCGCGCCTCTGCTTCATGCTCCTCAGTAACGGGGGAAAGCAGCCCCTCCGCGTATTCCAGCGCGGTCATGCTTCCGCCTTATCCGCCGTTTCCTCGCGGTTTTTCCTTACCAGCTCCATGGCGTCCTTTGGCTCTGACATGGCAAGGTTGAAGGAAGCTATGGCCACCTCCAGCATGTCCTCGGTGGGCTCCTTTGTGGTGATGTACTGGAGCGCCATGCCGGGGGCGCGGATTATCTTTGTGAATATGTTTTCGTACTTCGCGGCGAGCTTCAGCACCTCATAGCTTATTCCTGCCACCAGCGGCAGGAACACTATGCGGGAAAGCAGCCTGAGCCAGAAGCTTTCGTTCCAGCCCACCACGGCGAAGAACACTATGGATACCGCCATAACGAGGAAAAGGTAGTTGGTGCCGCAGCGGGGGTGGAGGCGGCTGTGCTTCATGGCGTTTTCCGGGGTGAGGGGGTCCTCCGCCTCATAGCAGGCGATGGTCTTATGCTCCGCCCCGTGGTACATGAAAACCCGCTTTATATCCTTCACGCTTGCGCAGAAGAATATGTAGCCTGTAAAAATGCATAGCCGCACCAGCCCCTCGACAAGGCACTTTGTGGCGGAGGCGGCGGCGCTGCCGCGAAAAATAAGGCTGCTTATAAACTGGGGCAGCAGAAAGAACAGTCCTACGGACAGCGCCACGGCCAGTATCACCGCAAGCCCCATCACAACCTTTTCCACCGACTTGCCCAGCTTTTCCGACAGCCACTTCTCGAATTTTGTGGGCTCCTCGTCTATGGGGTCGCCTATGAGCTCCGCGGATCTGGTGAGGGTATTCATGCCTATGGTAAGGCTCTCCACGAAGGCCACCACGCCCCGCACTATGGGCAGGCCGTAGAATGTACCCTTCTGAGCCTTTGTCTGATATTCTTTATAATCCAATATTATGCGGCCCTTTGCGTCCCTGACCGCCATGGCGATGCCGCCGGGGGCCTTCATCATGACGCCCTCCATAACGGCCTGACCGCCGACAGAACATTTCTTCATTAAATTACTCCTTCCGGCGCCTATTCCACGCCAAGATACATTATAACATAAGAGGTTTGAAATAGTGAAGTAGGTATCAATCTACATCGTCAACTGATATGAACCATTAAGATTCAAAGCAACTACCGAGCAC
>ERZ779890.264-NODE-264-length-59536-cov-12.794876_pt1 | contig 59536 bp, 49 predicted proteins | sample MGYA00511553_ERZ779890 | MGnify/ENA primary metagenome ERZ779890 (study PRJEB29588, sample SAMEA2152064) | human gut metagenome | biome: human gut; feature: human-associated habitat; material: faeces | place: Denmark | collected 2008/2010 ... | reverse complement strand
TGGACTCCGCAAGGGGGATCCCCCCTTGACCCCTTCGCGCGATTGAGTTGGTCGCTCTTCCTTACTTTGCCCGCGTGTTTATCCTCTTTGTCCTGCCTTAGATGTCCCCCGCGATGTCGATATTTTCACCCTTCAGCAGCACCGCTGCGCCCTGTTTCGCTTCCGAGCTATCCGGATGCGCCAGCAGCCACTTATTCCGCGCCCACAGCGTCTTATCCAGCTTATTCGCGCCATCCTCTGGCCGGAAATCCGTATTCGTCTGATCCGGCAGCGCCACCATCACGCGGAAGCCCTTCTTCGCATCCGCATGGCACGGGGCATAGTGCAGCGTCGTCGCGTACACTTCCACCATCACGCCCGCCGGCACCTTGAACGCCTTCACCTTCGCGGTGTCCAGCTCGCCGTCCTCCAAATCGGACAGCGTCGCCAGCAGCAGAATGAAATCGTCCGTGCCGAGGTTGAACTCGCTGTCGCGGTGGAACTCAAGGCAGTTCAGCTTCGTGTTGTGGCCGTTGCAGTAGCCCAGCTCATAGGGCATTCCGCCGTACAGCCCTTCGCCGATTTTCGCGGCGTTCGGCGCGCTGTGCAGCACCTCCACGCGCGGCAGGTACACCACGCCGTCGGTGCAGGGCGTCGTCGCGAGCGCCTTGACGAGCCCTTCCGTCGGATAGCCCTCCACCACGCGGCCGTAGGGCTTGAAAGCCGAATCATAGACAGACAAAATCTCCATGAGAATACGCCTCCTGTTTTTCTCTGCGGAGGATGCTCCGCGTTTTCTTCTCCTTATATTCGCCGTTTTCCGTGGAAATCCTGCTTCATCAGCGAATAATCCCGTCTTCCACTTCCGGCTGATGATACCATGCCTTCGTCAGTGTGTCCTTGTAGTACGGCAGAATGTTGTATTCATACCAATACACTTTGTCGCCCTGTGCGGTAATATCCTGTCGGACGCTGAATGAATAGCAGCGATTGTCACGCAAGTGATCCATGTCCGCAGAAATCGCCAGCGCGAGCGCCTTCAGCACCTTCGGGTCGTTCACACGGTCGAAGCCGCGCTCCTCAAATACGAAGCGGTACACGCTGTTCATCGGCTTAAAGAGCACAATGCGCACCTCGTCCCGCCGAATCAGCACGCGGTCAACACAGCAGCGGTTCGCCGTCCGCAGCACGGGATACAGTGCGCGATACAGGTCGGTCGTCCGCGCGCGTTCCACCATTTCCTTCTCCAGCCGATTTCTGCGCCGCTGTGCGTGCAGCAAGGCGACCAGAATGAGCAGCAGCGCCGCTCCCGCCGTCACGATTCCCCAAATCATGTACTTCCGCCCCTCCGCACGATGGTTTTTTTTCATCATAGCAGGAATGGCGAAATTTGTCAAGTGGTTGTGCAAAAATGCACAAAGTGGGCATCAATGGCGCAAAAACGGCATCTTGCTGTAACTACTTTGAATTTCTTTCGATTTTTCGTGATTTCGCGATAACTTCATTTATTTCTGCTATTGCTTTTTCAAACCAATTGTGTTATGATATAATAATGAAAGACCACACTACTCGACGTCAAATAACAGGAGGTTGTTCCTTACTATGCTCGCGAATTTGAAGGCACTCCGTACCGCTCAGGGTCTGAGCCAGCGCGCTCTGGCTGATTTCGTTAAGGTCAGCCAGCAGTCCATCAACCAGTATGAGAACCGCGATACCGAGCCGGACATTGCCGTTCTGACCCGCATTGCGGACTACTTCGGCGTGTCCATCGACTATCTTGTCGGTCATGACCCGGCGGCAGGCGAACTCATCCCCACGAACCTGACGGATGCAGAACTCCGCCTCATCCTCAACTTCCGCCAGCTGGATGATGACCAGCAGCGCTCGATGAACCTGCTCGTCATGCAGATGACGAAGGACAACAAGCGCAACGCCAAGCCGCAGGAGTAATTCCCGTTTTTCCGCAGCTTAAACGCAAAAGCACTCGCTTTTGCGCTTTTGCTGTGCCATTTATTCGGAATTACGATGCTGACCGCTGCTCCAGCGACAGTTTATCCGCCAGCATGGCAATGAACTCACCGTTCGTCGGCTTATCCTCCTTCGTCGCTACGCGGCAGCCGAACGCCTTGTTGAGCGTATCGATGCGTCCCCTGCTCCACGCAACCTCTATGGCGTGGCGAATGGCACGCTCCACCTTGCTGGCGGAAGTGTTGTAGCACTTGCCGATGCTCGGATACAGCTCCTTCGTGATGCGGTTGATCATGTCCGGATTGTCCACCACCATCTTCACCGCCGTCCGCAGGAACTGGTAGCCCTTGATGTGCGCCGGAATCCCGATGGTCAGGAACAGGCTCGCCAGCTTTTCGTCGATGGACAGCGAGCGTGCGCTTGCGTTCAGCGCCGTTCCCAGCGGCACAACGCCCTGCCCGCAGCTTTCCCGGATGCGCGCCGCCAGTGATGCCATGTCAAACGGCTTGACCATGTAGAATCGTGCGCCCAGCTGCACCGCGCGCATGATGAAATCGTCGCGCCCCAGCGCCGATACGACGATAATCTGCGGCGGATTCGCCAGCTGCTGCCGCCGGATTTCCTCCATCAGCGCGAAGCCGTCCATCTGCGGCATGATGAGATCAAGCACCATCACGTCCACGCGCACCTTGCCCAGCGCTTCGAGCGCCTCCGCACCGGACGGGCATTCCGCCACCACCTTCATGCCCTCCTGCCGCGCCAGATAGTCGCGCATTCCCCGGCGAAGGTCGCCGTTGTCGTCCACCAGCATAATCCGCATATCACCCATTGTTTTTCCTGCTCCCTTCAAACGCTTTTTTTCGGGACGCTCCGGTGCGCTCCGCCATCTTTCCGGCGTCTTTCGCCTTCCGCGCGTCCTTTCGATGGCATTATAGCACGTTGATTTCCGTTTGTGGGGAATCCGACGAAAGCTCCATTCATTCTCACCATCTTTCAAATTTGATTTGTTATCTATCGTTTTTCCACAGTTTCGTTCACGTTTTCGTGATTTTGCCGGAATAATCAGTGCCTTTTCGACGCATTTTCAGGAATCCCCTGCGCTTTTTGCGGTCAACCAAACCTGTGCAGCACGCAAAAACGCTATTACGCAAGCGGATTTTCCGAAAACGTTTCGTGCATAAAAAAGCAGAAGCCTGCATCATGTCGGCTTCTGCTTTTCTTTTTTGGGAGACAGCATTCTCGTCGCCTCCGCAGGTGCGATTTCCCCTGCGGCGGAGCAAGTCAAGAGACAAAAGCATCTCCCCGCGAAGGGAACGGAAGGGCGACCGCAAAGCCCTGCCTTACGGCTCATACGACCACCGAATCGCATCCACCGTGCCGCTCGTGTTCAGCTCATAATCCAGCTGCCAAATGTGGCTGTCGCCGGTTTCGACGCGGTAGCGGATGATTTTCGTGCCATCCTCCTGCTTGTAGATTTTGCCCTTGTTGAACTCGTTCTCGTACAGCCCGCGGTTGCCCGACGGACTTTCCACCTGTCCGAAATCCTTGTAGACGCTGACGACTTCATCCTCCGTGCTGCCAATTTGCGTCTTGCGCGGCGCGGTGAACTCGTCCCGCGTCATGTACAGCTCCACCAGCACGTTTGCCGTCCGCAGGCGCGCAAAGCACGCATAGCCCCAGTCGTAAGTGACTTTCTCCATGTCCATGCCGATGGTGTAATTGTACACGGTTTCCGTCGCCGTGCCCTCGCCGCATTTCTGCGTGAAGGCCTCCTTTGTCGTCGTGCCGAGCTTCCAGTCGCCCAAAGTGTCATCCACCGTCATCATCGTTTTCATCCACGGCTTCTTGTTGAACTTATAGCCGACTTCCTTGATGGTGCTGGATTTGCCGTACCCGTTGACGGAAATCGCCTTCAGCGTCACATTGCCGCCCGGCATTTTGATTTTCTCGCCCGTGGTGTACAGCGGGCTGTCCTCGTCTGGTGTTGAGCCGTCGATGGTGTAATAGATGGTGATGGTCTGTGCCACTTCGTCCGTGAGCGTGGCAGCATAGCCGGGGTTCTTCTCCAGCTGGTCTTTCGTCAGCGTGCCGGGGCGCAGGGTGATGCTGATACGCTTGTCGTATGTGTTGGGGGCAAGTGAAACATCCGGCTGCAAGGGCGTTGGCATGTAAATCTGGTAGCTGCCCTTCATCACGTCGCTGACCAAATCACCGTTGACGCTCACTGCCCGCAGCGACCAGTCGCCTTCGCCCAATTCAATCGGTCCGGTGTACAGCGTGCCTTCCTCCGGCAGCTGATTCAGGTCGTTGAACGTGTAGTACACGTCATAATCCTCCGCCACGGCAAAGGTAATCGTCTGCTTGGCGGTGTAGTAGCCCGCTGTAACGCTCGCGCCGGGCGTCGGCGGCAGGATGGACGTGCGCTGTGTGTTGAAGGACGTTACGCCCGTGGCCTTGTAGGCGACTGCCAGCAGCTCCGCCGCTTCCTTCTCGCGCCCCTGTGCCAGATAGATACGCACCTGATTGCGGTAGGCGTCCGAAGCACTGGGCACAATGTCGGTGTACAGGTAGGCGTACACTTCTTCCGCCTTGTCCAGCTCGCCATTGGCCTCGTAGGCATTGCCCAGCATCAGCAGACCGGAGACGTTCGCGTTTTCCTTGCCGTCCTGCTCGTTCGCCTTCACAAAGTAATCAATCGCGCCGCTCAGGTCGCCGTTGTTCATGCGCTCCTCACCAACCTGCCAGAGCGCGGCGGAGTTCGCCTCCCTGCCCATGCGCGCCATCAGCACCTGACCGGGATCTGTCTTTGTCAGGAACATGTACGCGCCAAAGGCAAGGCCAATCATCGCCACAACTGCGCAGACCAGCACAACCATCCAGTTCGTGCCTCGCTGCAAATACTTTGCGGCACGCTTCGGGCCTTTCTCGTGTACGCGCGGGGCACGCTTTCCGTAGGCAATCTCCTCCTCCGGCGCATGGCTGGGGTTGAGGATTTCGCTGTCATAGAACGACTCATCCTCGCCATAGACGCGCTTTTCCGCGTCATGCGGGGCTGCTTCCTGGGGCGCGTCGGGCATGTCCTCCTCCATGGCACGGGAGGCGTTTCTGCGCCGCCGCTGCTGGGGTTTAGGCGGCTGCGGCGCCTGCTGGTGGGCCGCCAAATGTCTCCCCTGCCGGAAGGAGAGCAGGTCGCTGTCCTCCTGCTTCTCGCCGTCATCGGGCAGATTTACCGGCATCCCGCATCGGGGGCAGCGAACCGCGTCCGACGGCACATAGGCGTGGCAATTGGGGCATAGCATTGTGCTTTTCTCCTTCCATCAGGGGCGATTGTTGATGGTTTGACCGTTGATAACCAAATCAAAGCTGCACTTCAGGAATGCCGCCGCCTGTTCGCACATAACGATGCGGCTCATGTAGATTTGCAGGTATTCCATGACCGAAGACGATTCATCCATCGTCAATTCGTGGCGGATGGTACGCTTCACCGGGTCAACAATCACGCGGTTCTCCTGAATGGAGAAGTTCACGCGGTCGTGAATGTCGTTCGGGTCGGGTTTGCCGCCGCGGACGCGCGTTTTGTGCGCATCGGACTTGTCGCCCAGCGCCAGCGCCGCCGAAACCGCGCTGGAGATGAACCCGCTCTGCTCCTCGTGATTGCCCACCGCGGTGATGATTTCCATCACGTCGTCCATTGCCATGCCTGTCTCGCGCAGGATAGGCAGCAGCAGCACCGCGCCCAGCGGCCCGTGGTCATGCCGATTGACGGAGTTGCCCACGTCATGCACCCACCCGGCAATCGCCGCCAGCTCCACCTCGCGCGGCGAAAAGTTCAGTGCTGCCAGAATACCCGCCGCCGTCCGGCTGACATAGCTGACGTGGCGTGGGCCGTGCTCGGTGAAGCCCATCGCCGCCAGATAGCGGTTGCCCGCGCTGATGAGCGCCTTGATGTCCTCGTTTTTCTGAATATCCGCCAGTGTTACCATGGATTCTCCTTACTGCATCGGCGTGTCATCGTCCCCGTCGTCCATCGGGTGCAGCGCCTCGTATTCCGGGTCGTCGTAGAACTCGCGCTCCGGCGCTTCGCCACCCAGCTCCTCGATGGCGGCGCGCAGCTCGATAAAGTCCATGTAGTGGCAGTTTTCCTCGTTCGCGGCGGCGATGAGAATCGGCAGCGCGCGCGGGTCGCCAAGTTTCGCCAGATAGCTTGCGAACAGGGCGCGGCGGTTCGGGTTCTTCTCGAACAGGCGCACCGCCAGCTGATACACGTTCTCGTGGCCGGGGAAGTTCGCCAGCACATCCAAGAGCGCTTCCTGACCGGCTTCGTTCGCCTTGTTCAGGTTTTCCAGCATCGGCTGCAAGGCTTCCTTGCCCATGTCACGCAGGCTGTCCAGCGCGTTGTCCGCCAAATCATCCTTCATTTCGCGGTTCAGCTGCCACTGGATGTAGAGCATCTTCGGCAGGGTGCTGCCCATGTCGCGAAGAAGTCCGATGGCGGTCATGCGCGCCTCCTCCGGGATGGCGTCGCTTTCGTCGCGCAGGAGGGTCAGCAGGCGCTTCTCGCACGGGCGGCCCACCGCCTGAATCTGCTCCATCAGCATATCCGGCACGGGGATGTCCTTCTGGCAGTACTGCACCATCCAGTCCACCAAGTCCTTCGCGTCCTCGAACTGCGTGAAGTACGCGCCGGGTGTCACGCCGTCGAGCCACTTCGCGGGCGTGTTCAGGAACTCCGTGTACACGCGAGGCAGATCGTCCTCCATCTCGTCGTAGGTCTTGTATTCGCCGCGGTGCTCCTTCATCCACTTCGCCGTGAAATCCGCGAACCGCTCGTCAAAATTGATGCACTTCATGCTGTATTCTCCTTATTCCCGCGTTGCTTTTTCCAGCAGCTGCTTGAGTTCCTCCGTCGTGAACTGATACTGCTGATGGCAGAAATGGCAGCCAAGCTCCGCGCCGGTATCCTCGTCGATGATGGTCTGCAATTCCTTGCGTCCCAGCGAAATAAGCGCCTTTTCCATGCGTGCGCGGCTGCATCCGCAGTGATAGCGCAGGGGCGTGCGGTCGAGGACGACCGGCTTCATGCCGCGGAACCAGTCTTCCAGCAGCTGCTCCTTGGGCGCTTCGGTCATTTCACGGCTGATGTCGGCAAACATCGGGCTGCGAAGTTCAAGCTGCTCGATCGTCTCCTCCTCGCACCCCGGCATCGGCTGAACGAGCAGACCGCCCGCCTTCAGCACCACGTCGCCATTCACCAGCACGCCCAGCGACACCAGCGACGGCTGCTGTTCGGACACGGTGAAATACTGCGCGAAATCAATGCCAAGTTCGCCGCTGACCAACTCAATCGTGCCGACATACGGCTCTTTCAGTCCCAAGTCTTTGATAACGGTCATGCGCCCGGTATGCCCGATCGCTCCGCCGACGTCGAGTTTACCATCCGCGCGCAGGGGGAGTTCGACCCGCGCATCATCCGCGCATACCTTCACGTCGCCGTGATTCGCCACCGCCACGATGGTTCCCATCGGCCCATCGCCGTGGATATTGACCGTCACGGACTCATTATCGCCCTTCATCATCACGCCGAGCATACTCGTCGCGGTCATCAGCCGCCCCATCGCCGCCGTGCAGACAGGCGTTGCGCCATGAATATCCGCCGCGCGCTGTGCCATCTGCGTCGTTTCGCACATCATCACGCGCACCTGACCATCCATCAGCGTCAGGCGAATCATTTCATCCCCTTGATGCCGTTCTATCATTTCTTCACTCATAACAAGTACCTCCTACCAGAGGCGCTGCCTCTGGACTCCGGCAGGGGCGCTGCCCCTGCACCCTGCACCCTGCAAGGGAGTTCCTCCCTTGACCCTTTCGCGCGATTGAGTTGCGCGCGTCTGCATACTTCTTCCGCGTGTTTATGCAGGGATTTCGCCTCCGCAGAGGCGATTCCCCCTGCCACTCCGAAGCCAGAGTATGTTTCAAGCCTTACTCCGGCTTTCTCGCCGCGATATGCCACCGATGCTCTTCCGGCGACGGATGCGTAAGCGCATTCGTCCCGAACACCCGCACATCCACAAAACCAATCGACTGCAAGAGCGCCACCAGCTTCTCCGCCTGATACGCGCGCTGTACCTGCTCCTCGTCAATCCGCCGATACCGCCCGTCCGGCTCCTTCACGAAGATAGCAAGGTGCATTTCCACCTGCTGGCGCTCCGGAAAATACCGGTTCTGCCACATGTACGTCACGTCCCGGCGATCCTCGCCCATGAACTGGCTGCCCAGCAGGTGCTCCAGCTTATAAGGTGTCGACACATCGAAGAACAGCCCGCCGCCGGGCTTGATGGCTTCCCATGCGGATTGGAAGAACGCCGCCGCGTCCACGTCCTGCAGGAGGTAATTCACCCCGTCGCATGTCGCCAGCACCGCGTCCACCGGGCGATGCAGCCGCAATTGCCGCATGTCCTGCCGGATGAACGGGATGCCGAACCCCGCCTTGCGCGCCTTCTGCGCCGCCTGCCAGAGCATTTCCTGCGAGAGGTCGATGCCCATCATCTCATAGCCCAGCTGCTGCAAGGGCAGTGTCAGGCTGCCCGTGCCGCACGCGCACTCGCACACCTTCGCATTGCGCGGGATGCCGTACGCCGTCATCATCCGGGCATACATATCCGCCCATGCGCCATAATGCACGTCGTTCATCAGCGTGTCGTAAACTTCCGCAAATCCTGTATACATTCGTTTTCCTGCCTGATTATCTGTTTTTTCCGCGCATCGTACCGCCGATTCTGCCCGCTTCCTTCGCGGACAGGCCAGCCCAGCCGACGCTGCGGAGTTTTTCTGTCAGTCCGAGGGCTTCCGCCGTCTCATACTTGCGGCGGAGCTTGTCGGGCAAGCGCCAAGTTTGCATTCTATCACCTCCCGGTGGGGGAATGCTATTTCCGCATAGAATTGCGCTTCATGCAGAGGGTTTCGCCTCTGCGGAGGCGAGTCGGGGGCTTTCCGGTCGCCCCCGACACCCCTTCGGCGCCGTCACTTTTGGGGTTAGCCCATGTTGGTGACAGTCGAAGAAGTCTGCTTGCGCATTCGCTGTTTTCTATCCGAAAATAGTCTACAAATAGAATGCACACCCTGCGCCGCCGTTATCCCTTAGTGCTTGTCCGTGTAGCCGTTTTCCCACGGCTTCAGTTCGCGCTCTTCTTCCTGCTCGTCGTCATCATCATCATCGTCGTCATTCTCCTGCGACAAGCCGCGGTTGACCTGCGCGCCCTCAATGCGGGAGTTGATGTACTTGTCAAACACCGCGTTGGTGAAGCTGGCGGTGATGAAGCGGCTGAACGCGAAGCCGAAGATGAGGTAGTACGCGAACAGGAGCATCAGCACCCACGGCTGAAGCGTCAGCAGGAAAATCACGGTGAACAGCACCGTCGGGACGCAGTGCAGCAGTCGAATGCCCACGCTGCCTGGCAGCCGCCCGACCGCGAGGATAAAGCTGTTGCGGATGATGGTGCGGAAATTCATCTGATACGTCACCATCATCGGGTACATGTACGTCACCGCGAGCGACCAGAGGATGCCCAGCATCAGAATCAGCATCTGCGGAATGACCCACGCGGCGTTTCCCACCGCCATATCACCATAGAAGCGCCAGCAGATGTAGACAAGGAACGGCACGCAGCCGGTAATCGTGCTGACGAGCAGTCCCTGCTTCCAATTCGCCTTGATGGCATCCTTATAGTCCGCCCACGGGAAGGCGTGTTCGTCACGCGCCCAGTTGCGGGTGACGTAGCTGAGTCCCGCCGTGAACGGGCCGGTAATGGCGATGCACGGAATCAGAATCAGCAGCGTAACAAAAATCATGTCGCTGCTGGTCTGCATGGCTTCACGGAGTGCTGTCTGGTCAATCGCATCCATGACAGCGCCCGTCTCGTCCACCTGCACCGTGCCCGCCAGCGTCATAATCAAGCTGACGACACACAGCGCAATCGCAATCATCGCGGGCAGCCACGTCACGAAGTACATCAGGTTCATGCGGCACAGCCCGCTCATGCGCGTGCGCAGCATCTCCAGAAACAGCTGCCAGCGGTTCTTCGGCAGGTCGTCGGGCGTGTAGTCGCCCTTGCCGCTCTTGCCGTAGTAGTAGGAATTCATCAGCTTGTCAAACACCGTTTCGTCCTCCTCGTCAGGCGAATGTCATCCCCGATTTTCCACCTGCATCGAGGGATGATAAATCAGTTTCTTATTATACCATATTCCGCGCAAAAAGCAAAGAAAAACATGCTCTTCGCGAAAAATGTTACGAAATCGTCACAAAGTGACACAAAGCCCCGGTCAGCCGTTTTCTCGCTGACCGGGGCAAAAAATCCGTATTACTGGCGTCCGCGCTTGCTGCGGCCGTAGATTTGCGCTTTCGCGTCCTCCATGGCATCGCCGTCTTCCGCCATATCGTCCGCGGTAAAGACCTGCTGCGCCTCGGCGCTTGCGGGCTTTTCGTTTGCTGCCACGTCGTCCGCCGTCTGCACTGCGTCCGCCGTTTCTGCCGTTTCAGGCTTTTCCTCGGCTTCCGGCGCATTCTCGCTTTCGTCCGCAATCATCACGCGCTCGTCTTCCGGCACTTCCTCGGTGTAATTGCGGCGTTCGCTGAGCTGCAGCTGCTCCTGCCCATCCTTCGGGCGATTCATCACGCGCCCGGCGATGCTTGCTGCCAGCAGCACGGCAGAAATCACCGCCAGCACCGCAAAGATGTAGTACAGCGTCGTCAGCACACCTTGGAAGGTCGTCACGGCGGCAGGCAAGGTGTCCTCCGTGGGCAGTTCCTCCGCCACAAAGGGCTGCGGCGTGGTGACAGGCACCTGCGTCGGCGCGCTCGTCGGCGCTGCCTGCTGCACCTGAATGATGTTGCCCTCAAAGGTCGTCGCTTCGCCCAGTTCGTTGCTGAGCGTCGCGTCGAAGCGGAATTTGCCCACCATGTTCACCTGCACGTCGCGCATCGTCGTGAAGGACTCGCCGGGCGCAAGCTGGGCAATGCTCGCCAGTGACACACCCGAGGACGAGACGGTGATTTTCTTCGCGTCATAATTGCCGGTGTTGGTCACAGTGATGGTGAAGCGGATGACCGACGGCAGGGTGAACACAACATCCGTGCTGGCAGTCGTTTCCACCGTCAAGCTGGGTGCTTTCGCCGGGTCGATAGCGGTCAGCGGCAGGCGGCCCGTCGCCGTTTCAATGCCGTTCGTTCCCTCCATGCCCGTCACGGTGAACTGATATTCCGCCGTTTCGGTCATGGTGATGGTCTTTTCCAGCTTGACCGTTTTGCCCGCGTCCACCGTCACATCGGTAAACACCGTGTTCAGCGTCGGGTCAGTGACGGTGATGCCCGTAATGTTCTTCTTGCCCGTATTCTTGAGCGTCAGCGTCAGCTTGACTTCATCGCCGACATTGCCGCCCTTGCGATCCGCGGTCAGCGTTGCGGTCAGGTTGACCGTGCCGTACTTGATGGTCGCATCCGCCACCTTCTCGGTGTAGCTCTTGCCGCCCGCGGAGTAGGTGACGGTCGCATTGGACGTGATGTTCTTCGTACCCATCGTCACGGTAAAGGTATGCGACTTCTTCTCGCCCGCCGGAATCGCGCCGATGCTCGCCGTGTTTGACGAAACAGCGGAGGACTCCTTGATGCGCACGCCCGTCACATCCACCGTACCGACGTTGCGGATTTCGTACACCACGCTCACTTCCTGTCCCTTGCGGGCGATGCCGGGCGTGATGGTGCGGCTGACCTGAATTTCCGGTTCTGCCTGCACCTGCGAAATGCGCTTGACAAAGTTGTTGCTCGCGTTGGAAACGATGCCGTTTTCATCCTTGCGGGGATAGCGCACGCGGAACGCCAGCTGTCCGGCGTTCAAATCCGCCTGCGTCACGTTCCACGCAATCGTGCAGCTCTGGCTCGCGCCCGCGTCCAGCAGCGGCGTGCCGAACGCCTCGATGATGCTGCCGTTGGGGTCAAGCACCGACACGGGGGACGTGAACTTCTCGTCCGTCACGTTCGTCACGCGAATCGTGACGGTAATTTCCTCCGGTGCGGTGAACTGGTACTTGGAGAAATCCAGTTCCACCTTAATCGGCAGCGTGCTGGCGGTGCTTTCCGCCCCGGCAATGCTCACCAGTCCCAGCAGCATCAGCAGAGCACAGAAAAGCGCAAAAATCCGTTTCTTCATCATATCCCCATCGGGCAGCGCACAGCCGCCCTTCCTCCTTCCGCGCCATGCGCCGGAAAAGGCGGACGCATCGAGCAGAAATCATGCCTGTCCACTTCCCTTGGAAATGGAACCACATACCCTATCCTATTTTACTCGTTAACAGCCCCTTCTGTCAAGGTGCACGCCCCTTGGAAATGTAAAATGTTCATCGAAAAGACGGTTTCTGTGGCGAAATTTTCGTTTTTTCCCGCCGGACGGTTGTTTTTTTCGCACGTCCACCTTGAAAAATCGGGCGGAGAACGGTATAATAAAGACAGCTAACCGAACGTGTCCCGCAGATTTTTTCGCTGCGGACGCGAAAAAATAAGGAGGCAGTACCCCTATGGACGTCAAGACCGCTTATGAACAATGGCTGCATGATTTTGCCGCCGATGCCGATACGATTGCCGATTTGAAGGCAATTGCGAATGACCCCGCGGAAATCGAAGACCGCTTCTATACCGAGCTTTCCTTCGGCACAGCGGGGATGCGCGGCGTACTGGGCGCAGGCATGAACCGCATGAACCGCTACAACGTCCGCCGGGCAACGAAGGGCTTGGCAAAGTACCTGCTGCAGAATCCGCAGGAAGCGCAGCGCGGCGTGGTAATTGCGTATGACAGCCGCCGCTTCTCCGCTGAGTTTGCCCGCGATACGGCGCTCGTGCTGGCGCAGGAGGGCGTTCCGGCGTATCTGTTTGACGCGCTTCGCCCTGTCCCGATTCTGTCCTACGCGGTTCGCCACCTCCACGCCATCGCCGGCATCGTCATCACCGCCAGCCACAATCCGCCGCAGTACAACGGCTATAAGGTCTACGCCGAGGACGGCGCGCAGGTCGGCCCGGAAGCCGCGGACGGCATCACCGCGTTTATCCGTTCTACCCCCTACACTGACTGCAAGCTGATGGACGAAGAAGAAGCCAAGGCGAAGGGGCTGCTGAAAATCATCGGCAACAAGGAAGTCGATGACGACTACATTGCGCAGGTCAAGACGCTGTGCATCCAGCCGGAACTGCTTGCCGAGGAAGGCAGCAAGCTTTCCATCGTCTACACGCCCATCCACGGTTCGGGCAACGTGCCGGTTCGCCGCATCCTGCGCGAAGTCGGCATCAGCAACGTCTCCGTCGTCAAGGAGCAGGAGCTGCCTGACCCGAATTTCTCCACCGTCAAGGTGCCGAACCCGGAAGACCCCGGCGCGTTCGTCCTTGCCATCAAGCTGGCGGATGAAGTCGGCGCGAAGGTCATTTTCGCCACTGACCCCGACTGCGACCGTCTGGGCGTCGCCGTCAAGACCGGCAATGGCGACTGGCAGCTGCTGACCGGCAACCAGATCGGCTGCGTGCTGCTGCACTACATTCTCTCCACCAAGCAGAAGCAGGGAACGCTGCCCAAGAACGGCGCGGCGGTAAAGTCCATCGTATCCACGTCGCTGGCGAACAAGATTGCCGCTTCCTTCGGCGTGGAGATGTTCGAGACGCTGACGGGCTTCAAGTTTATCGGCGAGAAGATTCAGCAGTTCCAGGACACCGGCTCTCACACGTTCCTCTTCGGCTTCGAGGAAAGCTACGGCTTCCTGTCCAGCACGTTCGTGCGCGACAAGGACGGCGTGAACGCCTCCCTGCTGATTGCCGAGGTCGCCTGTGCCTGCGCCGCGCAGGGCATCACGCTCTATGATTATGTGCAGTCCATCTTCCGCGAATACGGCTATTTCGTGGAAAAGGTCGTCAGCAAGACACTTCCGGGCAAAGACGGCTTGACCCGCATGAAGGAAATCATGAAGGACCTGCGCGAGAATCCCCCGAAGGAACTCTGCGGCATGAAGGTCACGGCGGTTCGCGACTATTTGAAGGGCACGCGCACTGCGGACGGAAAGGTCGAACCGACGGGTCTGCCGAAGTCCGACGTGCTGTACTTCGAGCTGGAGAAGGGCAACTGGGTCTGCGTGCGTCCGTCCGGCACGGAGCCGAAAATCAAGCTGTACGTCAACACCAACGCGAGCGACAAGGCGGACGCGGAGAAGCTGAATGCGGATCTGCGCGTTGCATCCGAGGCGCTGCTGGACTAAGGGAATCCGCAACTGAATAGGCAATAACGGCGCGGGTCGTGCTTCCTGATATGGGAGGCACGACCCGCGGTTTTTATGCAATTGATGGATGAACAGCCGAGTATCACTTCAATTCCAGCACCTTCTGCACCACATTGCCTTCCAAATCCAGCACCGTGATATTGCAATGCTCATCCGTTGCAAAGATGTGTTCGCCGCCAAAGTAATACAGCCCCGAAAAAATGCTGTCACTCACTTTTTCAGTCGTTTGGGTTGCTAAGGCAATCCCGCACAAAGAAAGAACAACCAAAAGGACGAAAAAGGGGTATAATAAAGAGGTGAAGAAGCAATTGACGATGAGCCTGATCAGCGACGAGCTGGGGCAGGCATCAACGAAGAAGAAAGAGTTTCTGGGAATCATGGAGAAACTGATTCCGTGGTCGCAATGGGTTGGGATCGTGCAGCCGCACTATTACAAAGGAGAGCGCGGCAATAAGCCCTACGACTTGGAATTGATGCTCCGAATCTATGTGCTGCAGCACCTCTACAACCTCGCGGATGACGCGGCGCGCAATGAAATCATCGACAGCCGTGCGTTCTCGCAGTTCTGCGGCGTGGATTCCAGCAATCAGGTGCCGGATGGCGATACCATCGGGCGTTTTCGGCATATCCTCGAACGGAATCAGCTTGGCGAGGCTTTTTTCACGAATGTGGTCGAAAGTTTGCAGAAGTGCAATCTGATGCTGAAAAAGGGAACAATTGTGGATTCGACGCTGATAGCCGCGCCTTCATCGACGAAAAACAAGGAAAAGCAGCGTGATCCGGAAGCTCATTCCGTCAAAAAGGGCAACCAGTGGTACTTCGGCTATAAGGAACACATCGGTGTGGATGCGGACAGCGGACTGGTTCACACGGTGGAAACGACATCTGCCAATGTGCACGACAGCAACATGGTTGTCGAGCTTCTTCAAGGAACGGAGGAGGATGTTTATGGTGACAGCGGGTATCTGGGTGCAGAAAAGAAGGATGATGCAATTCTTGTCAACAATGAAGGAAAGCCTATCCGGTATCAAATCAACAAGCGTCCGTCGCAGCTGAAGAAAGCAAGCGGTGAAAAGTTCGAGCTGCTCAAGGCAATCGAACATGCGAAATCCTCGGTGCGTTCCAAAGTGGAACATGTGTTTTGCGTGATAAAGAGAATCTTTCATTTCTGCAAGACACGATACCGAGGACGGAAAAAACTGCATCAGCATTGCTGCACGCTGTTTGCACTTGCGAATTTATACCTTGCTCGCAATCGAATGAAGGTTGCGTAACGAGGTTTATTTCGTGTGCAAATAGTGCGCTTGAATTGCGCTTTTTCTCGAAATTTGGGTCGCGGGGATGATGTGGCGGGGTTGGGCACAATTATGAGGGGGATCCCTAAATTGATGCGGTACGTTCCTTCAATCTCATCATTCTCATACCGCTGCGGAAGAATATTGTACTTGTATCCCTGATAGCGCTTCACAGAGAGGAACGCATCATCCCCCACAACCGTCGCTGCGCTATGAGAAAACTCACACGGCACGTCCATCAGGCAGACAACCTCATCGGCTGAACGAACAAGATACAGCAGCTTGGAAAACCTGTCATCATGCACAAGAATGCCCTGACTGCAAGGGAATACCGATCTGTTCCGCATATACGGCAGTTCGATTTTCTGCTCCTGCGCATTCGCGTCTGACACGATGAGTTCCACAGCACCAGCAGAATCTTGCTTGCGCAGATAATAGCTGACTTCGCCGCTGCTGTACTGTGCCTGTTCGTCCGTGTAGGAAACGAGCTTTCCGTCGCGCACATGAACAAAATCCTGCGGTCTATCTGACGGAATATAGAGTGAGCCGTCTTCTGCAAACACAACCGCATAGGACAGGCTGCTGTTCGCCGTGGCAATCATTTCTTCCTGATCCGTCTCTATATCGTAGCTGTAAAGTTCGTTATCTGAAACGTGCCAATAATAGAGGAATCGACCGTCAAAACCAGCAATTTTCTCATGAGCATTGTCGGAGCGGTCAAGTTTTCTTATCTTGACGATTCCTTCCGGCGTCAGTGCGCACAGCCAGCCGTTGTATTCCGTTTCACTCGTCGAACGGCTGCACCGCGGCCAAATATAGAGCTGCCCATTATTTACGCCGAGCCAAATGGCAGCTTCCTGCTGGAAATTATTCGGAACATACTGACCGTCTTCCAACTCTCCCTCATAGGGCTGATAGCTGAACGTTCTGCTCTGCGTACAGGCGATGCCAATCAGCAGAAGCACCAGAAACAGCAGCGCGGCGGCCAGTATGCGTGTGCGTTTCACTTCTTTTGTTCCCTCCTTGCGTTAGATTTCTTGGCACAATTCGAGATACGCATCAATCGCCTTCCGAAAATCCGCTTGCAGTGCTTCGCGTGTCTCTCCTTCATACGAAATCAGACTGCGAACGCCCTGCACCTTGCCAAAGAACATGCCGTCCGCGTCGGAAAATTCGACCGAACCGACATAGCCTTTATACGTCATCGTTTGCTTCAATTTGTCCATTGCCTGATTACTCCACCCAAAACACCGCCGCATCGTGCTTCCTCAGCGTTGCCGTCACCCCGTCCGCCAAATGCAGTTTCTCCCCCGTCCACAATTCGCTTGCTTCCGAGTACGTCCCTTCCAGCATTTCGCCTGTCACGCGAACCGTCCGCGTCTCTTCCGACAGGTTGAACAGCGCCACATACAGCCCCTTGCCGTCCCTGCGCGGCGCAATCCACACACTTTCATCCTCCGTCGTCCACAGCGGATGGGCGCACACACTCGTCTTTTCAATCGCCAGCACGTCCCGGTTCGTTAGCAGCTTCAGCGTGAAGTCGTCATTTTTCGTCAGCTCGCCGCCCATCATCAGCGGCGAGCGCATCATGCACCACAGCGTCATCATCGTCCGCTGCTCCGCCTGCGTGAAGTTGGTCCAGCCGTTCGGGTCATAGCACTGCCGCAGTGCGCCGACGGGCAGCATATCCGCATCCGGCCAATGCCCCGGCGCGGCATGGACGCACCATTTCTCCGCCCGCTCAAACATCCCTTTGAGCAGCCGCCACTCGTCCCAGAAGTCGTCCGTGATGCGCCACATGTTCGCGTATTTCTTCAAATGCTCCGCCTGTTCCAGCGGCGCGGGGCCGGGCGACAAAGACAGTACAATGTCCCGCCCGCAGGCGCGGCAGGCGTCGGAAATGACCTTGATTTCCCGCTTGCAGTGCGGATATTCGCGCGCGATGTCGTCGCACTTGACGAAATCCACGCCCCATTCGGCGTACATGCGGAAGATGCTGTCATAGTACGCGCGCGCTTCGGGCATATCGCACCGCAAGCCGTACATATCCGGATTCCACGCGCAGATGCTGTTTGGATTCGCGACCTCGTGGCAGCCCTTCTCGCACCCCAGAATCGGCAAGTGCCGGTGCGCCGCCATCCGCGGCATCCCGCGCATGATGTGGATGCCGAATTTCAGCCCCAGCGAATGCACATAATCCGCCAGCGGCTTGAAGCCTTTTCCGCCTGCCGATGACGGGAACCGCCCCGGCGCGGGCTGCAAGCGCCCGTATTCATCCATCGTCAGTTCGGCAAACGGCTCGTAGGCGTGGCTCGTCGCGGTCGGCTGATACCACTGAATATCCACAACGACGTACTCCCAGCCGAACACCTGCAAGTGCTCCGCCATGTACGCCGCGTTTTGCCGCACGGTCGGCTCGTCCACCGCCGCGCCGTAGCAGTCCCAGCTGTTCCATCCCATCGGGGGCGTCTGCGCAATCATGATATTTTCCTCCTACCTATATTATGAAATCGTGATTTGATGTCTGCTATTTTCTCAGCTCCAGATACACATTTCGATACTGGCTTGGCGTACACCCTTTCTGCGTCCGGAACACGCGGTTGAATGTCGCAATCGACCCAAAGCCAACGCGCAGCGCAACCTGCGTCACGGGCAGGTCGCTCTGGCTGAGCATCTCCGCCGCCATATCCACCCGCCGCGCATTCAGGTACTGGATGAACGTCGCGCCTGTGTGCCGGCTGAACATGCGGCTGAGCGTGTAGCGGCTGAACCCCGCGTAGTCCGCCAGCACATCCAGCGTGATGTTTTCGGCGTAGTTTTTATTCAGGTAATCCAGCGCACGGTTGAAAGCGTCCTCGCCGGATAATCGCCGGTGGATGTCATTCATCTCCGCGCTGTTGGCGACATTGGGCAGATACAATTCCCCCAGCGTGGCGAATACGTCCATCAGCAGCGCATAGCACCGCAAATTCCGCAGCGGCGTGTACGCCTCGTAAGCGTCCACCAGCTGCATCAGCGTTTTGCGAACGATGGGCGTCGCTTCACTTTCCGCCGTGAGATAAATCGGCTGGCGCAGCATCGGGCGCAGCGCAGCAAATTCCTTCATTGTAAATGCGGCATTGTGCTCAAAGATGATAAGGTAGCGCTCGTTGCCCGCCGCCATGCGCAGGGCGTGCGTCGCGTCGGAGGGAACAAACAGCACCTCCCCCGCCTGCACATGATATACCTTCCCACTTACCGCCACCTCGCATCCTCCCAGCAGCGGCACGCAGACTTCTATGGCCGAATGAAAGTGCGGCGCATAGCTGTCCGGGTTCGGCTGATGCCACACGCGGATGGTTGCGTCCCGTTGGTAGGTGATAAACTCCCGCTCGCCCTTCATCACGCGGAAGCCGGATGCCGTCAATGGTCGTTCGTGTTCCGTAATGAGCCTTCGGTTATTCATAATTTCTTCACAAACCTTTCGTGCAAATTTGCGCATTTTGCCTTGCCTTTTTTCCATCATACCACAAAACGCAACGCATTTCAAGCAAATTATAACCAAAGACGGGCAAATTTTAAGAAGTTTTTTTCTCTCGTTGAATTTATAATATGGTTGAAAGCAAACCATTTTTATTCATTTACAACGCATCGAAATTGGTTCAATTCCAGTTTGAAGGAGGCACGGAAACATGGAGCGTTCCTTTGGCAGCAAGTACGGGAAGTGGATTGCCCTGACGGCGGTCGTTCTGGCGCTGGTGCTGTGGTTCGTTCTGTCCGGCGGCGTGGAGAACTACCGGGCAAAATACGAGGGTTATGACCTCTCGCAGCAGATTGGCGACATCGGGCGCAGCAGCACCTATTCGCTGTATTTGCGCGCGCATGAGGGCGCTCCGGACGCATCTTCGGACGTTTCCATTCCGCTGGTGACGTTGGATTCGGACGGCGTGACTGCACAGAAGGATGGTCTGCTGATGCAAAGCGGCTCTTCCGCAACGTTCGCCGTCACCGTACCGGAAACCGGTTTCTACAACATCCGCCTGACCTACCGCACTGAGGCGGCACGCGGCGTGGACTTGGAGCGCGAACTGCGCATCAACGGCGAAGTACCCTTCGATGGCGCGGATACGCTGACCTTCACCCGCCTGTGGCACGACGGCGGCGAAGTGCGGCAGGACTCGCAGGGCAATGACATCCGTCCGACGCAGGTGGAGGCGTTCGGCGAGCAGACCGCCTGCTGCCGCGATTCGATGGGCTACATCACCGAGCCGTACCGCTTTTATTTCGAGGCGGGGGAAAGCACCGTCACCCTGATTGCGACCAGCGAGCCGATGCTCCTGACCGCGCTTTCGCTCACCGCCCCCGAAAAAGTGCCGGATTACGCCGCTTATGCCGCCGCGCAGCCACAGGAGAACAGCGTTCCTGCTGACTTTGCCCTCGTGCTGGAAGGTGAAAGCAGCACCCTGCGTTCCTCCCCGTCACTGTACGCGCGTTATGACCGTTCTTCCCCCGCCACCTCTCCCTGCGACGTGCGCCGGACGGTGCTGAACTACATCGGCGGCGATGCCTGGCGCGACGCGGGGCAGTGGATTGAGTGGGATTTCGACGTGCCGGAAAACGGCTGGTACAACATCACCATCAAAGGCCGTCAGACCTACAACCGCGGCAGCGTGTCCAGCCGTATCCTCTATCTGGACGGCAAAATTCCCTTCTCCGGTATGGAGAACGTCTCCTTCCCCTACACCACGGCATGGGAAATGAACACATTGTCGGATGATTCCGGCACGCCCTACCGCTTCTACCTTTCCGCTGGGCATCACACGCTTCGTCTGGAAGCGACGCTGGGCGACATGGGGCAGATTCTCTCCGACATGGAGGAAAGCATCTACCGCCTGAACCAGATGTACCGCCGTGTGCTGGTGCTGACAGGCGTGAACCCCGACCGCTACCGCGATTACCACTTGGAGCAGGTGTATCCGGAGGTCATCGAAGCGATGGCGCAGGAAAGCCGCCTGCTCTATAAGCTCGTCGATGAGACCGTTGCCATCACCGGACAGAAATCCGACCGCATTGCCGTCGCGCAGACGCTGGCGGTGCAGCTGGAATCCTTCGTCGAAGATCCGGCGAAGATTACCGAGGCCTTCACGAATTTCAAGGACAACATCACCTCCCTCGGCACGTCAATGCAGAACATGCGGCAGGTCAAGCTGGATATTGACCTGATTGCCATCACCGCGGACGGCGTGACCGTGCCGCAGCCGTCGGAAAATTTCCTCGACCGCGCGCTGCATGAGCTGAAATCCTGCGTCACGTCGTATTTCGTGGATTACAATGCCTTGGGCGATGTGTACGATGCCAGCGAGGACGTGCTGGAAGTGTGGATTCTGACCGGCCGCGACCAGTCCACCGTCCTCAAAACCATGGTTGATGACACCTTCACACCGTCTACCGGCATTCCCGTCAACGTCATGCTGGTTGACCCGAACGCGCTGCTGAACGCCGTCGTCGCAGGCAACGGCCCGGATGTCGTCATTTCAACCGACAGCTGGAACCCCGTCAACTACGCGCTTCGCCACGCGGTGGAGGATTTGACGCAGTTCGATGATTTGCAGGAAGTCCTCGACCAATTCTACCCCAGCGCCTACGCCGCGTTCAGCTTCAACGGCGGTCTGTACGCGCTGCCGGAGACGCAGCTGTGCTCGATTCTCTTCTACCGCAGCGACATTCTGGAAGAATACGGGCTGTCCGTCCCGGAAACGTGGGATGATTTGATTGCCATGCTGCCCACCATTCAGGGGGCGAACATGTCCGTCGGCATCCCCTACCCCGACATTACCGCCCCGAATCTCTCTTCCTATTACGCCATGCTCTACCAGCTTGGCGGCACGCTCTACAACGATTCGGCGACCCACACCACCATCAACAGCGAAGCGGGTGTGCAGGCGTTTGAGCGCTACACCAGCCTCTACAATGACTACGGTCTGCCGACCATCTTCGACTTCGTGAGCCGCTTCCGCTCCGGCGAAATGCCGCTTGGCATCTTCGACTACACGACGTTCAACACCCTGACCGTCTCCGCACCGGAAATCCGCGGCCTGTGGGACATTGCAATTCTCCCCGGCACTTCCCGCACGGCAGAGGACGGCAGCACCTATGTGGATCACTCCGGGCATTCGCAGGGCGCCTGCTGCATGATGATTGCCACCGACAGCGAAACGACAAAACAGAATGCGTGGCAGTTCATGAAGTGGTGGACGTCCACCGACGCGCAGGTGCGTTTCGGACGCGAGATTGAAGCCGTCTTGGGTTCGTCCGCACGCTACGCCACCGCGAATATCGCCGCCATCGAGCAGCTTTCATGGTCGGAAGCTCAGCTGAAAGTCATTCGCGAGCAGATGACGTGGGCAGTCGGCTTCCGCGAAGTCGCCGGCGGCTACTACACCACGCGCCACATGACCAACGCCGTGCGCAAAGTGACCAACGACAAGACCGACCCGCGCGAAACCCTGCTGGATTACGCGCGCACCATCAACGAGGAAATCAATAAGAAGCGCTTGGAGTTCGGTCTGCCGATCGACGAAGAGACGCCCTGAGCGAAAGGAGGAAGCATTCGTCATGACCGCGTTCTGGAAAAAGTACTTTGCGCTGAGACAGCGCAATGCGTGCATCGCGTGGGACAGAGCAAAGCACATGAAGTTCTGCTATGCGTTTCTGGCGCCCTACGCCCTGCTGTTTCTGACTTTCTACATCCTCCCGATGCTCATCTCCATCTACTACTCCTTCACCTACAACAACATTCTGGAGCCCGCGCGCTTCATCGGGATGGACAACTACATCACCCTGATTTTGAAGGATGATGTTTTCCTGACTGCAGTGAAAAACACGTTCCTGCTGGCGGTGATTACAGGGCCTGTGGGCTACATCATGTCGTTCTGCTTCGCGTGGCTCATCAACGAATTGCCGCGCTGGGTGCGCACGATTGCCGTCGTCATCTTCTACGCGCCGTCCATTGCGGGCAATGCCTACTATATCTTCTCCATCATCTTCCGCGGCGACGCGTACGGCTACCTGAACGCCATCCTGATGAAGCTGGGCATCCTCAACGCCCCGATTCTCTGGCTGACGACGCCGGATTACATCATGCCGGTCATCATCATCGTCACGCTGTGGATGAGCATGTCCACGGGTTTCCTTTCCTTCGTCGCAGGTTTGCAGGGCGTTGACCGCTCGCAGTACGAGGCGGGCTATGTGGATGGCATCCGCAACCGCTGGCAGGAGCTGTACTACATCACCCTGCCGAACATGAAGCCGATGCTGATGTTCGGCGCGGTCATGTCCATCACGTCCGCGTTCGGCGTGTGCGATGTGCCGATGGCGCTGGCGGGCTTCCCCTCCACCGATTACGCCGCGCACACCGTCGTCACCCACCTGTTCGACTATGGCTTCACCCGCTTTGAAATGGGCTATGCCTCCGCCATCGCCACCTTGCTGTTCCTGGTGATGATTTTGTGCAACAAGCTGATTCAGAGCGCTCTGAGGAGGATTGGCACATGAGTACCATCAATGTCCGCAGCTACAAAGGTCCAGTCAGACCGGACGGCACGCCGATTGAGCTGCCGCAGAAGGTACTGAAGCTGACGAAGAAGTCGAACATGCGCCACAAGAAGCCGAACCGCTCCCGCGTGGGCGACTTTCTGGTGGGGCTGCTGCTGTTCCTCGTCGCGTGTGCAATGGCGTTTCCGCTGGTGTTCGCCATTTCGTCCTCGCTGAAACCGCTGGATGAGCTGTTCCGCTTCCCGCCGACGCTCTTCCCGCGCCACCCCACCATCGACAACTTCTCTGACCTTCTCGTCACGATGGGGCAGAGCTGGGTTCCCTTCTCGCGCTACATCACCAACACCGTCGTCATCACCCTCGTAGGTACATTGGGGCATCTGCTGATTGCGTCCCTCGCGGCGTATGTGCTGGCGAAGTACGATTTCCCGCTCGGCAAGCAGTTTTTCGCCCTCGTCGTGACGGCGCTGATGTTCAACGGCTACGTCACCGCGATACCGAACTACCTGACCATGACGCGCCTGAACCTTGTCGATACGCACTGGGCGGTCATCCTGCCCGCGTTCGCCGCGCCGATTGGGCTGTTCCTGATGAAGCAGTTCATGGAAGGGCTGCCCATGTCGCTGATTGAGTCCGCAAAAATCGACGGTGCAAAGGAATTCCGCATTTTCTGGACGATTGTCATGCCCAACGTCAAGCCCGCGTGGCTGACGCTCATCATCTTCTCCGTCCAGAACCTCTGGAATGCCAAAGCGTCCGCCGTCATCTACTCCGAGGCGCAGAAGACGCTCGTCTACGCGCTCCAGCAGATTCAGGCGGGCGGCATTGCCCGCACGGGTCAGGCGGCAGCAGTTACGGTCGTCGTCATGGCTGTGCCGATACTGATTTTCATCCTCAGCCAGAGCCAGATTCTCGAAACGATGGCGACATCCGGTCTGAAAGATTAAGAGAGGAGGACGCCGATGAATCGCATGGTTTCCCGTCTCTGCGCCTGTCTGGTTGCGTTCTCCCTCTTCGCCGCGCTCTGCGGCGGGATGGTCGCGCGCGCCGCAGACGGCTTTGACTACAATTACACCTACACCTACGATTACTGGGGCGACGAACGCCAGTCGCCGGATGCCTACCGCACCAGCGCCATGCTGTCCAGCGTCTCCCTTGGGCTGGAAACGCCGATGCGCACCCCGCGCGGGCTGACCGTCTCCGGCAATGACATCTACATCGTCGATACGGGCAACAACCGCATTCTGCAAGTCGCCCGCGACGGCGAAAACTTCACGCTGACCCGCGTGATTTCCGAAATTTCCGGCGACATCACCCCGAATACGCTCTCCGCCCCGCAGGATGTGTTCGTCATGGCGGACGGCACACTGTTCATCGCCGACACGAACAACAACCGCATCCTGAAAGTAGACCGGAACCTGAACCTGCTGAGCGTCTTCACCCGCCCGACGGACGCGACCTTCGACCAGTCGATGGCGTTTCTGCCGACGAAACTCGTCTGCGACACAACCGGACGCGTCTTCTGCCTCGCGCAGAACGTCAACCGAGGCCTCATGAAGTACGAGGCGGACGGCACGTTCACCGGCTTCATCGGCGCGAGCGAAGTGAAGTACACATGGTACGAGCTGGTGTGGCGGCTGCTCTCCACGAAGGAGCAGCGCGCGCAGCAGGCATCCTTCGTTCCGACGGAATACAACAACATTGCGCTGGATTCGGAAGGCTTCTTCTTCGTCACCACGCAGACCTTCAATTCCAACGAGCTGACCTCCGGCGCGGCGAAACCCGTCCGCCGCCTGAATGCCATCGGCACGAACATCCTGATTGAGAACGGCACGAGCCACGTCATCGGCGACCTGCAGTGGGCGCGCGGCGACAAGAACATCACCAACTCCGGCCCCTCGAAGTTCGTGGATGTGACCGTGCTGGACAACGACATCTATTCCGTCATGGACAAGACGCACAACCGCATCTTCACCTACGACAAGCAGGGCAACCTGCTCTGGGCGTTCGGCGGTGTGGGCAACATGGACGGATACTTCCTGAATCCCGTCGCTTTGGAGCATCAGGGCTATGACCTGCTGGTACTGGACAGTCAGGACTGCTGCGTGACCGTGCTGACCCCGACAGAATACGGCAAGCTGGTCTACAAGGCGACCGAGCAGTACCACGCGGGCGAATACGCCGCTTCCGCCGACACTTGGCGCGAGGTCATGAAGCGCAACGGCAACTATGACCTTGCCTACATCGGCATCGGGCGCGCGCTTTTGCAGCAGAAGCAATTCAAAGAAGCCTGTGACTATTTCGCCATGGCGCGCGACAGCCGCAACTACTCCGAGGCGTTCCGCTACTACCGCTCCGAGTGGGTAGAGCAGAACATCGGGTGGATTTTCGGCATCGTCGCGGTGCTGCTGGTCGTTCCGATGGTCATCGGGCACATCCGCAAGATAAAGTGGGAGGTGGACAACGCATGACACTCGCAGCAAAGCTGACCGACAAGCAGAAGTGGCAGCGACTGCTGTCCTCCCTGCGCTATTCGCTCTACGTTATCTTCCACCCCTTCGATGGCTTCTGGGATTTGAGCCGCGAAAAGCGCGGCAGCCTCGGCGCGGCGAACATCATCGTGTTTCTGGTGCTGCTTGTCCGCCTGCTGTCCATGCAGTTCACGCCTTTCCTGTTCATGAACGTCTACTGGCCGAGCGTGAACATCATCCAGCAATGTCTCGCCGTCCTCCTGCCGCTTTTGTTCTTCGTGGCGGGCAACTGGGGGCTGACGACGCTGTTTGAGGGCAAGGGCACGTTCAAGGATGTCTACATCGCCACCTGCTACGCGCTGACGCCCTACGTCATCCTGCAAGCGGCGATGATTCTCCTCGCAAACGTCATTACCGTCAAGGAAGGCGCGTTCTACTACGTTCTGGAGGGGCTGTCGCTGGGCTGGAGCGGCGCTCTCATCATCTGCGGCATGATGCAGACGCATGACTACTCGCTGGGCAAGACGCTGCTGTTCACCATCATGACGCTGCTGGCGATGGTCGTCATCATCTTCCTGCTGCTGCTGTTTTTCTCGCTGGTTGGCGACGGCATCGGCTATTTCGTCTCCCTCTACAAAGAAGTGCTGTTCCGTCTGTACTGACGAAAGGAGAAAGTATCCATGAAACGACGCATCCTTGTGCGGGGCGTGCTGGTTCTGATTCTTCTTCTGGCACTTTATCCGCTGACGAAATTCGTCATTTTTCCGCTCTTTGACACCTCCGGCGAGCTGGAAGGGCACGACGTGCCGCTTTACGGCTACTCAGAGCCCGACACGCCGATGGTCATGGAGAATGACGCTCTCCGCTTTGAGCTTGACCCGGCGACGACCCACTTCACCCTCACCGACAAGCGCACCGGGCACGTCTGGCTGTCCTCGCCTGATAACGCGGACAGCGACCCGATTGCTCTGCCGGTGGAAAAGAACAAGCTGAACTCCACCTTGGCCCTCACCTACGCCGCCTCCACCGGCATGACCACCCAGTTCACCTCGCAGGAACACAGCATTTCAAACGGGGTCTACGAAGTGCTGATGCAGGAGGATGGCAGCGTCCGCGTGAACTACTCCGTCGGACGCGTGCAGCGGTCTTTCCTCATGCCGACTGCCATTGGCGACGCGCGAATGCAGCAGTTCATGGAGAAAATGACCTCCAAGCAGAAGAAGGACATCAAAGAATACTACCGTGAATACAATATTGACAAGCTCCGCAAGACTGACGACAAGGCTGCTTTGCTCGCCGCCTACCCCGATTTGGCGGAAGAGCACGTCTGGGTGCTGCGCGACGGCACAAAGGATCACCTGAAGCAGCGCTGCGAAAGCATCTTTGCCGAAGTGGGCTACACAGCGGAGGATCTGGCATACGACAACAGCCGCATCGTGCAGGCGGGCAGCACCATCGCCAAGGCCGTTTTCAACGTCTCGATGGTATTCCGTTTGGACGGCAGCGACCTTGTTGTCGAAGTACCGCTGGATGACCTTGCTTACGACGTGGATTACCCGCTGACGAGCCTGACGCTGCTTCCGGCTTTCGGCGCGGGCGGTACGGCGGATAACGGCTTCCTGTTCGTCCCCGACGGCAGCGGCGCGATTATCCGCTTCAACAACGGCCGCGTTTCCCAGCGCGCCTACTACGCCAACCTCTACGGCTGGGACTGGGCGTCCATCCGCACGCAGGTGACGAACGAAACGCGCATCAACTTCCCGGTTTTCGGCGTTTCGGGCGACAGCGGGTCATTCATCTGCATTCTGGAGGACGGTGCATCGTGGGCGGGCATCGGTGCGGACATTGCCGGCCGCCTGACCTCCTACAACACCGTCAACGCAACGTACACCATCGTCCACGGCGACGCCTACGACGTTTCCGAGCGCACGAACAACGCCGTCTACATGTTTGAAACGGCGCATCCGACGGGCTTCATCCGCCAGCGCTACCGTTTTCTGCCCGAATCGGGCTACATGGACATGGCGGCGTCCTACCGCGACTACCTGACCTGCAAGTACCCGGATTTCGCCGCACAGACGGTGGATGCGGACGCGCCGCTGAGCATCGAGCTGATTGGCGCGATTGACAAGGTGCAGCAGGTGGCGGGCGTGCCTACCAGCGTCCCGATTGCCATGACAACTTATGCGGAAGCGAAAGAGCTCCTGCGCGAGCTTGTCACCCGCAATCTGGCGCAGAACATGTCGATTCGCTACGCCGGATGGATGAACGGCGGCATGAATCAGCAGCTGCTGTCCTCCGTCCGCCTGATTCGGCAGCTGGGAACGCAGGAGGAGCTGTTCTCCTTCGCACAGAATGCCGCGATTGCGGGTGTGCCGCTCTATCTGGACGGTTTGACGGCTTTCGCGCGCGACAGTGGCCTGCTGGAAGGCTTCATCGCCTTCCGCGACGCTGCCCGCTTCACCACGCGTGAAGAAGCGGAAATCCCCGAATACAGCCCAATCTGGTACGGCGCGAACGACGACCGCGACACCTACTACCTCGTCAAGCCCGCCATCGCCATGCGCAGCGTCAACGCCTTGGTGGACGCGGCGGCTTCCTACGGCGCAGGCGTTTCCTTCCGCGACATCGGGTACATGCTCTCCGCTGATTACGACAGCAAAAACCACACGACCCGCGAAGCCGTGCTGCATCAGCAGGCGGAAAAGCTCGCTGAACTCAAGGCATCCGGGCGCGACGTGATGATTCGTCAGGGCAACGACTACGCCGCGGTTCAGGCGACGCTCATCACCGACATGGACTTCGACGGCGGACAGTATTCCATCATTGACGAGTACGTCCCCTTCTACCCGCTGGCGCTGCACAGCCGCGTATCCTACACGGGCGCGTCGCTGAATCTGGCGGACGACGCGGAGGAAGTCCTCCTGCGCAGCGCGGAAATGGGTGCGGGTCTGCAATACACGCTAACCGCCCAGAGCGCGCGCGTTTTGCAGGATTCCACCTACTCCGAGTTCTACGGCGCGGACGCGTCGCTCGTGCTGGATGACATCACCGCACAGGTCGCGCAGTACCGTCAGACGCTTTCGGGCATCTTCAATCAGGAAATGACAGGCCATGAACGCGTCGGGAACGTCACCATCACGACTTACGCAAACGGCACACGCGTCTACGTCAACTTCGGCTATACCGACGCGGTGGTGGATGGCATCACCGTTCCCGCCCGCAGCTATGCAGCGCAACAGGAGGTGAGCAAATGAGCGGCAAACGCATTTCCATTCGTGCGCGCCGAGCAGTATCCGGCTATCTGTTCATTATGCCCTTCATCATCGGCTTCCTGTGCTTCATGCTGCTGCCGCTGGTGGATTCCTTCTGGATGAGCCTGTGCCGCGTGGACGTGACCGCCGGGCAGGGCTTCCAGACGACCTTCATCGGGCTGGACAACTACATCCGCGCCTTCACCATTGACCCGGAGTTCAACAAGCTGCTCAGCGAAGAAATCGGCGTGATGGTCACGCACACCATTGCGATTCTCGTTGTGTCCTTCGTCATTGCCATCGTACTGAATCAGGAATTCAAAGGGCGCGCGTTCGTCCGCGCCATCTTCTTCCTGCCCGTTATCCTCTCCAGCGGCGTTCTCATCGGCTTGGAGACGGACAACACCCTGATGGCGGGAATGCAGCAGATGATGGCGGAGTCCTCCCCGTTCACGCTGTCCGAGTCGCTGATGAAGATTCTCAAACTCACGGGCATCGGCAGCGACGTGCTGGACATCGTCTTTTCCCTGATTGACGAAGTGTACGACATTGTGATGGCAAGCGGCATCCAGATTGTCGTTTTCCTTTCCGGTCTGCAGAACGTTCCGCGCAGCCTGTACGAAGCGGCGGACGTCGAGGGCTGCTCGAAGTGGGAAGCCTTCTGGACGATTACCTTCCCGATGGTCTCCCCCCTGCTGATTGTCAACATCATCTACACCATCATCGACTTCTTCATGAAGACAGACAGCGAAGTCATGAAGAAAATCAATGAAGAAATGACGCTGAAATACAACTACGGCTTCTCCTCCGCGATGGCTTGGGTGTATTTCGCCATCACGATTGTCCTCATCGGCGCAAGTGCCCTGATGCTGAAAGGAGTGGTGAGCAGCGATGAGTAAGCAGACCGTGACCCATGCTCATCCCAGCGGCAGCTTCTGGGCGCGCAACCGCAAGTCCGGCGGATATCTGCTACGCAAGACAGTGCGGCGCAAGGGCTATCAACTGATTCGCTTCCTGCTGCTGTTCGGGCTTTGCTTCATGATTATCCAGCCCCTGCTGGACAAGCTGAGCGTCTCGTTCATGGCGGAGCGCGACCTGTACGACTCCACGGTCATCTCGATTCCGCGTCACCTGACGACAGTGAATTACTCCCTCGCCGCCAGCAAAATCCTGCTGAATTACGGCACGACGTTCCTGAACACGCTGATTGTCTCCCTCGCGGTGTCGGTGCTGCAAATTGCCGCCTGCACGCTCGTGGGCTACGGCTTTGCGCGTTTCGAGTTTCCGTTCAAGAAGTTCTGGTTCGCGGCGGTCATCATCACCGTCATCATTCCGCCGCAGACGATTTCGTCCTCGCTTTACCTGCACTTCAACTTCTTCGACATCTTCGGCATTTTCAAGGCGACGACGGGCAGCAGCCTGAACCTGCGCGGTTCGCCCATCCCCTACGCGCTCATGTCCGCAACGTGCATGGGGCTGAAGAATGGGCTGTACATCTACATGATTCGCCAGTTTTTCACCGGCATTCCGAAGTCGCTGGAGGAAGCGGCGTATGTGGATGGATGCAGCATCTTCAAGACGTTCTGGCGGGTGATTCTGCCCGACGCCGTGCCGATTCTGGTCTCCTGCTTTCTGTTCTCCTTCGTCTGGCAGTGGACGGACACGTTCTACTCCAAGCTGTTCTTGGGGAACATCAAGCTCCTGAGCCTTGAAGCCTCTACCGTCGCCGACCGCCTGAACAGCTACGTTTCCATTCAGCTGGGGCTTTCCGGCGGCGCGTCGATGGGCTATCAGCAGCAGATGGTTTCGACCGCCACGCTGATGCTCGTCGCCCCCCTGCTCGTCCTCTATCTCTTCGCCCAGCGTTCCTTCGTCGAATCCATCGCCGCGAGCGGCATCAAGGGGTGACAAGGGAGAATGAAACGGGACGAAGTCCCCTCCCTTGACCCTTCCGCGCGATTGAATTGAGCGCATTTTCATGCTATGCCCGCGTGCTGATGCAGGGGATTTCGCCTCTGCGCTTTGCAAGTGAAAAAGTCTTTTTCTCCACCTTGACAAAGACAATAAATTGGGCTATACTGAACTCGTCCGAGATGACGGAGAAGAGTATCCTGCCGAAGGATGTCCAGAGAGGCGCGGTTTGGTGAAAAGCGCTGATTCGGCGGCAGGGGAAGACCACCTCCCGATCGTACCGTGCGCCGCACGATAGCGCGGCAAAGAGAACCAATCAGGGTGGAACCACGGGCAGATTTTTCCGCTCGTCCCTCGAAACAACGCGAGGGACGAGCGTTTTTTCGTCCCAATCAATCAATCTGGAGGGAAAAAGCATGAAAATCATCTACAATGACGGTCATGTGGACGAATGCCCCGCTGACGACGAGCTGCATGTCATCCGCCACACGGCGGCACACATCCTCGCGCAGGCAGTCAAGCACCTGTATCCGCAGGCGCATTTCGCCTATGGCCCGGCAACTGAAAAGGGCTTCCACTACGACGTCGATCTGGGCGACGTGAAGCTCTCCGACGAAGACCTCAAGACCATCGAGAAGGAAATGCAGGCCATCGTCAAGCAGAACCTGCCGATTAAGCCCTTCGCGCTTGGCCGTGAGGAAGCCATCAAGCTCATGCAGGAGCGCGGCGAAATCTACAAGGTCGAACACATCGGCGACCTGCCCGAAGACGCGACGCTGACCTTCTACCAGCAGGGCGACTACATCGACATGTGCGTCGGCCCGCACCTGTGCTACACCAAGGCGCTCAAGGCATTCAAGCTGACCGCCCTGTCCGGCGCGTATTGGAAGAACGACAAGAACAACAAGATGCTCACCCGCATCAGCGGCATCGCCTTCCGCAATCAGGAGGAACTCAATGAGTACCTGAAGATGATGGAAGAAGCCGAAAAGCGCGACCACCGCAAAATCGGCAAGGAAATGGGTCTGTTCATGCTCTGCGATGAAGGCCCCGGCTTCCCGTTCTTCCTGCCCAAGGGAATGCAGCTGAAGAACGCGCTAATTGACTACTGGCGCGATATTCACTACGCGGCGGATTATGTGGAAGTGTCCACGCCCATGATTATGAGCCGTCACCTGTGGGAGACGTCCGGTCACTGGGATCACTACAAGGACAACATGTACTCCACCAAGATTGACGACGAGGACTACTGCATCAAGCCCATGAACTGCCCCGGCGGCGTGATGGTCTACCGCAGCCAGCCCCATTCCTACCGCGACCTGCCCCTGCGCGTGGGTGAACTCGGTCTGGTGCACCGCCACGAGCTGAAGGGTGCGCTGCACGGTCTGTTCCGCGTCCGCTGCTTCACGCAGGACGATGCCCATATCTTCATGACCCGCGAGCAGATTCCGGACGAAATCGCCGGCGTCGTACACCTCATCAATCAGGTGTACTCCAAGTTCGGCTTCGATTATTTCGTCGAACTGTCCACCCGTCCGGCGGACTCGATGGGTTCGGACGAGGACTGGGAGGATGCGACCAACGGCCTCAAAACCGCGCTGGAAAAGCTCGGTATGCCCTACATCGTCAACGAGGGCGACGGCGCGTTCTACGGCCCGAAGATTGACTTCCACCTGCGCGACTGCCTCGGCCGTACCTGGCAGTGCGGCACGATTCAGCTGGACTTCCAGATGCCGCTGAACTTCAATCTGGAGTATGTGGATGTGGACGGCAGCCGCAAGCGCCCGATTATGATTCACCGCGTCTGCTATGGCTCCATCGAGCGCTTCATCGGCATCCTGACCGAGCACTTCGCGGGCAAGTTCCCGACGTGGATGGCGCCGGTTCAGGTGAAGGTGCTGCCTGTGTCCGACAAGTCGATGGACTACGCCAAGACGGTGTACGCCGCCCTGCGCGCGAAGAAGATTCGCTGCGAGCTGGACGACCGCAACGAGAAGATTGGCTACAAGATTCGCGAGGCGCGTCAGGTAGACCGCGTGCCGTACATGCTGATTCTCGGCGGTCAGGAAGTGGAGAACAACACTGTCTCCGTCCGCGACCGTGCGACCGACCAGACGGTTACCTGCACGCTCGATGAATTCATCGCAAAGATTTCTAAGGAAATCGCCGACCGCGTGTAACAGGATTTCGCCTCTGCGGGCGCGACCAAAGGGCAATGGAAACAGACGAAGTCTGCGATTGCCCTTCGGAAACCTTCGGCACCGCCACTTTTGGGTGATTCCATAAGTGTATAGTCCGTTTTTCCCCGTCTGCATGGGAGAAATTCCATGCAGGCGGGGCTTTTTGTCTACTCGTTCTTTTATCCTTTACAGTTCGTTCATGCTTTTTCATGTGGATTCTGCTATAATACTTATGCTATTCCAAGGGAGGTATGCGCCATGATTGAACTCAGGCATGTCACGAAGCGCTACGGTGCGGTTGAAGCCCTGCACGATGTTTCTTTCCGCGCCCCGGAAGGGCAGATTGTCGGTCTGCTCGGGCAAAACGGTGCGGGCAAGAGCACCACACTCAATATCCTCACGGGCTATCTGCCGCCGACATCGGGGCAGGTGCTGGTGGATGGCATGGATCTCCTCCAAAACGCGCGCGAGTGCAAGCGGCTGATTGGCTATCTGCCGGAAAAACCGCCGCTGTATGACGAAATGACCGTTCGGGCCTACCTGCGGTTCGTGTGCGAACTCAAGGAAGTGCAGAAATCGGCGATTGCGGCGCATGTGGAGGACATTATCCGCACCTGCGGACTGTCTGAAGTGGCGCATCGCCTGATTGGGCACTTGTCGAAGGGCTACCGCCAGCGTGTCGGCGTAGCGCAGTCGCTGTGCGGCAATCCGAAGGTGCTGGTGCTGGATGAACCGACCGTCGGGCTTGACCCGCGTCAGGTGGTGGAGATTCGTGCGCTGATTGCCGACCTCGGCAAAACGCACACGGTCATTTTTTCCTCGCACCTCCTGTCGGAGATTCAGCAGCTCTGCCAGCGGGTACTCATCCTGAACCGCGGGCATTTGGAATACGAAGCAGACATGCAGGAATTAGCCGAAACGGGCGAAACGCTGCGGCTTCGGGCAAGCATCGCCATGCGGGAGAAGCAGCTGATTCCGGCTTTGCGGTCACTGCCGTGCGTGCGGCGGGTGAAGGCGCTGCCGACGCGGACGATTGAGATCAGCGAGGTATTGCTGGAATGCGACGCCTCCGCCGTGCCGGATGCGCAGACGCAGCTATTCCGCCTGCTCTGCGGGCTGGATGCCCCGATTCGGATGCTGGTGGAGGAACACGATTCGCTGGAAACGGTGTTCCTCCGCGCGACGGATGAAGGGGCAAAGAACCCTGCGGCGGATTCTTTCAAATAAGCGCATGGATTTCGCTCCTGCGGGAGCGACCAAAGGGCTTTCCGCTCGCCCTTTGGAAACCTTCGGTTCGCACCCATGTTTATTGAGCTTTATCGGAAGTTTTTAGTTAGTGTGCCTTCTATTCCCTAAGCAGCGATACAAAACCAGAAACATGGGTGTGCGCTGCGAAGGGGTCAAGGGGGCGACCGCAAAGCCCCCTTGTCGCCTCCGCAGAGGCGAAATTCTCTGCAACACGCGAAAAAAAGCAAGAAAAGCAAAACCAACCCCATCGCGCAAAGGGTCAGGGGGCAATCGCCCCTTGGAGAAAGGTGTTATCATGCGTGCCATTTGGAAACGAGAATTGCAGGCGTATTTTCTCACGCCGACGGGCTATGTGTTCATGGGCGTGTTCCTGCTCCTGTCCTCGGTGATGTTCTATTTGCAGATTATGCAGGCGCGGTCGTCGGACTTGCCGACGTTCGTGGGGCAGATGAGTTACCTGTGGATGCTGCTCTCGCCGGTGCTGACGATGCGGCTGCTGGCGGAAGAAAGGCAGCGCCGCACGGATCAGCTGCTGCTCACCAGCCCGGTTTCCCTGTCCGGCATGGTGCTGGGCAAGTATGCCGCGGCGTATACCGTCATGGCGGCAACCGTCGTGCTGACGCTCGGCTTCGTGGCGGTCGTGGCGGTCTATGGGCGTGTGTACCCGGCGGAAATGGCGGTGGCGTACCTCGGCTTCATCTTGCAGGGCGGCGCATTCCTCGCGCTGGACTTGTTCATCTCCGGCTGCGCAAAAAATCAGGTGACGGCGGCGGTTTTTGCGTTCGGCGCGAACTTCGTCCTCTGGATGCTGGACTTGCTGGAAAACGCCGTCAACAGCAGCTTCTTCTCCAGCGTGCTGTCCTTCTTCAGCCTTTATCAGCGGGCTGAACCGTTCCTGATGGGGCAGCTCAGCGCGGCGAGCGTCGTCTACGATATCACCTTCGCCGCGGCGTTCCTCCTGCTGACGATTCATACGCTGGATGCCCGGCGCTATCGGGGAGAGTGACGAAGAATGCGAAACAAAAAACAATCCGCGCACAGGAAGTTCACCATCAGCCCGCGCCTGCGCTACGGTGCCATGTCTACCGCCATTGTCGCGCTGGTGATTGCCGCGCTGATTCTCATCAATCTCGCAGCGACGAACCTCGAAACGCGCTACGGCTGGCGCGGCGACTTTTCCTTCAACGCCGTCACAACGCAGAGCGAAACGACAAAGCAGATTCTGCACGACCTAAAGCGCCCGGTGAAAATCTACGCCCTGTTCGAGCGCGGCGAGGAGGATCAGCCCCTGCTGGAGCTGCTCAACCGTTACAGCGCCGCGTCGGATATGGTGACGTGGGAACAAACCCCGCCAAGCCTGAATCCCCTGCTGCTGACCCGCTTTTCCAGCAGCACCACCAACGTCTCCGCGCAGAACCTCATCGTCTACTGCGAGGAAACCAACCGCTACCGTGTGCTGACCGCGACGGATTTTGTAACACTCTCTGTCGATACCGATTCGGGCAGCTACAACGTCTCCGGCTTGGCGTATGAGCAGCAGATTACCTCCGCCATCGCCTACGTCACGCGCGACACCGTGCCGACGCTGCACATCGCGACGGGGCACGGCGAACTGGGCGAAGACTCCCTGTCCGCCTTTACCACCCTGCTGACGAACAATCACTACGACGTCGCGTTCGAGAAGCTCAGCGACATGACATTCGCATCCGGCGACGTGCTGTGCATCCTTTCGCCCGTCAAGGACTACACCGACGCGGAAATGGATATCATCCGCGCGTATGTGCAGGGCGGCGGCGCAGTGCTGTTCAGCTGCGATTATACCGACCCGATTGAGAATATGCCGAACGTCCTGTCCCTGCTGCGCTCCTACGGCTTCCTGCCGGAAAGCGGGCTTGTGATGGCGTCGCCGGATGAAACCGACACGTTCTACAACAACAACCGTCTGGCGCTGCTGCCAGAAATGCAGGCAACGGACGTGACACTGGAGATGATGCTGAACGGGCGGACGGCGATGCTCATGGTTGCCAGCCGCGGCTTCGACCCTTCGCCGGAATCGGACAATTCCCTGCTAGTGGACGCGGTGCTGACAACATCCGCCAAGAGTTATCTGGTTGATACAACCGCATCGCGCCTGAGCATCACCCAGTCCGACAGCGACAAGACCGGACCGTTCGCGCTCGCGCTGCAAGCCAAGCGTTTCACCGACACGGGCGACGTCAGCCGCGCGTTCATCATCGGCAGTTCCGCCCTGCTGACCGAGGAACAGCTCTTCACCATGACCGACGGCGAGGAATTTCTGGTGCGCGCCGTGTCCTTCCTGACCGGGGATGACAGCATTGACACCAGCATCATGGTCAAAACGGCGCTGCGTCCGGGGCTGTCCGTCAATGCGCTATCATTGGGCAGCGTCGTACTGGTCGGGCTGCCGATTCTGGTGCTGCTGGCGGCGGTCATCATCCTGCTTCCACGGAGGAATCTGTAAGCCATGCAAAATGTCCCGAAAAAGAAACATGCCGCGCGCAGGCACAGCCGCCTCCTCCTGCTGATTTTCGCCGTGGTGCTGGTCGCGGCGGCGGCGTGTCTGCTGATTTTCGCCCGCACGCCCGCCCCCACGCCAGAAGCATCCGCGCATGAGGATGAGGAAATCACCCTCTGGGCGGTGGAATCGGCGGATATCACCCGCATCCGCATTGCCGTGCGCAATCAGGACGCATGGTCGGCAGTACAGACGGAATCCGGCGCGCTGGTGCTGGAGGGCGAAAATTCCTTCACGGTGGATGCGGACATTGCCGCCACGCTCCTGTCCGGGCTTAAGAACGTGACCGCAGAGGTGCTCAGCGACGATTGGAACGGCACGGACGAAGAGTGGGCAGCGTTCGGGCTGGATGACCCAGAGAGCGTCGTCACCGTGGATTTTGCGGACGGCAGCAGCCACACCCTGCGCATCGGCAGCGCCCCGCAGTACGAAAACAGCTGGCAGTACGCGCAGCTGGACGGCGACACCCGCCTTTTGTCCGTCAGCCGCGGTCTGGCGGAGGAATGCTACGTCACGCGCGGTTCGCTTCACAGCGTCGAGCAGCTGACGATTCACGCCGACCGCCTGGATGAAATCACGCTGCTGAACGCGGAGGGCGAAATCACCCAGCAATGGCGTTTGAACGGCGCTATCACGAACGCGGACGCGCAAGACCGCTGGATGCTGACCACCCCGGTGTCCTACCCGGCGGACGGCACTGCCATGAACACCCTTCGCAAGTCGGCAGCAAACATCCGCCTGGGCGAGTACATTGCCGACGCAACGGCGGAGAGCATCGCCCGCTACGGGCTGGACACGCCCCGCATCGTCATCCGCCTGCACCAAGCCGCCGGCACAATCGGCGCAGTCGGTACGACTGGCTCATACGCTACGACCGATTACCCGGAAGCCACGATCACCCTCGTCATCGGCGAGCAGGAAAGCGATTTGGTGGATTATGTGCTGTACGATGGCGGCATTTACCGCTGCAGCACACTGCTGCTGCGCGGCGTCATGAACGCAGACTGGCAGGAGACCATTACGCGCTATCCGGTGCTGACGGCACTTGGGAATCTTGCGTCCCTTTCGCGTGAAACGGCGGACGGCGTGGACACATGGGTCATCACACGCACCGAACAGGTTGCCGAGAACAACGAGCTTGTCACGGACGACGAGGGCAATCAAGTCTACGATATTACGCTGATGAAAAACGGTGAACCTTCGGATTACACTGCCTTTTCCGCTGCCTACAATCAGCTGATGATGGTCACAATGTCCGGCCGCCTCCACGACGGCTGGACTGCTGCCGACGCCCCCCACACCGTGTGGACATTCACAGATGTTGACGGCACAGTGCACACCATCGCGCTGACCCGCTACGACGCAATGCACGATGCCGTCGCAATAGACGGCGTGGCGCTGTTCTACCTTATACAAGGCGGGTTTTCGCTGGGGATATAACCGCAGGACACACCCGCAGGCGAAATCCCCTGTCCCTAAAGAAAACTGCATTTGAAAACAGCACCCACCCCAGCGCAGCATGGAATCTTCCGTCCCATGCTGCGCCTATTTTTTTCTGCCGCGCACACTTGTCCATCCGTTCCAAGTATGCTACAATGTCCCTGACGACAAGCTGAGCGGAGGGGATGCTGTGCGCGAATGGCGGCAGGGCGTGCGAAAGCTGCTTCTGCTGCTGTATACGGCAGCCCTTCTCATAAGCCTCGGTTGCTTCTTATGGAACGCTTCCGCCCCTGTCCGTGTCCATTCCGCTCCGAAGTGCTATCCGTCAAAAGGCGACGAATTCTCGCTTGCCCCTGTGCCGACACTTCCGGCAGATTCTATTCTGAACACCGGCGACGCTGCCGCATTGGACGCCCTGCCGGGTATCGGTACTGTGCTGTCGGAGCGGATTATCACATACCGGGAGGAACACGGCGCATTCGTGTACCCGGAAGATTTGCGGAACGTCCAGGGCATCGGAGCAGAGCTGCAAACGAAAATCACGACTCGCTGGATGATGAGTCGACAAATCCGCTGATAGTGCCAGCAGCAGAAACAACCGCTGTGCCAAGAGCGACACTTCCGCCGGATTCCATTCTGAACACCGGCGACGCTGCCGCGCTGGACGCTCTGCCGGGCATCGGCACCGTGCTGTCGGAGCGGATTGTGACATACCGGGAGGAACACGGCGCGTTCGTGTATCCGGAGGACTTGCGGAACGTCCAGGGCATCGGCGAGAAGCGGCTGCAAGCAATTCTCGATGCGCTGGCGGGCGAAAGTGCGGAGGAAAGCGACTGACGGGTACGGGAACAGACCACACCAACACCAAACTACATCATCAGGGAGATGACTCGCATGTACCGCATCCTATTAGTCGAAGACGACGCTGCCTTGGCTGATGCCATCACGCAGGTGCTGACCGCGTGGGGACACGAGGTGCAGAAAGTCCGCGATTTCCGCCATGTGACGGAGGAGTTCGCCGAGTGGAAGCCGCAAATCGTACTGATGGATTTGATGCTCCCCTTCTTCAACGGTCATCACTGGACGCAGGAGCTGCGCCGCATCACCAGCGTGCCAATTGTCTACCTTTCCAGCGCGTCGGATAACCTCAACATCGTCATGGCGATGAACATGGGCGGCGACGACTTCATTGCCAAACCCGTTGACCCAGCTGTGCTGGCAGCAAAGGTGAATGCCGTCCTGCGCCGCGCGTATGACATGCCGGCTACGGGCAATATCCTCGCCTGCGGGGAGGCCGTGCTGGATTTGGACAGCGCTGCCCTCTCCATCCATGGGCAGAGCATCCCCTTGACACGCAATGAACTGATTATCCTCCGCACACTCATGGAGCAGCGCGGGCGCATCGTCAGCCGCGAAACACTGATGACCCGTCTGTGGCAGATGGACGAGTACGTTGAGGAAAACACACTGACCGTCAATGTCAACCGCCTGCGGAAGAAACTTAGCGCGGCGGGACTGCCGGGCTTCATCGTCACAAAGGTAGGCAGCGGGTATGCCGTGAATCAGGAGGGCAGCGTATGATTCGGCGCTATCTGCGGGAGCATTTGCCGCTGGCGGGGCTGCTGGCGCTGTTCGCGGGCACATTTGCGCTGGTGCTCTCGCTGTATCATCTGCCGACCGAACCGGTCGCGTACGCATCGGCGCTGTGCGCAGTGATGGGGCTGATTGCGCTGATTTGGGGCTTTGTGCGTTATCGCCGGGCGCATCAGGCGCGTGCGCATGTGCTGAATGCGCCGCATCTTCTGCTGGATGAACTGCCATCGCCGCGCACACTGTCTGAAGCGGATGATCAGGCGATTATGCAGCGGCTGCTGCACGACATCCGTACCGCGCAGTCGGACTTGGCAGCCTATCGGCAGGACAGTACAGACTACTTCACCGCGTGGGTACACCAAATCAAAACGCCGCTGTCGGTGATGCGCCTGCAATTGCAGAGTGAGGACACGCCGGAGAACCGCGCCATGCTGGCCGAACTGTTCCAAATGGAGCAGTACGTCACGATGGCGTTAAGCTACGCGCGGTTGGGCAATCCGACGAAAGACCTTGTGCTGACGCGTGTGCCGCTTGACCCGGTCATTCGGCAGGCGATTCGCGACTTTGCGCCCCTGCTCATCCGCAAGAAGCTGCGCCTGCAGTACGAGCCGACCGCCGAAAGCGCCTTGACGGACAGCAAATGGCTGCTGTTCATTCTCCACCAGCTGCTGTCCAACGCTGTCAAGTACACCGACCGCGGCCGCGTCAGCATCCGCGTGACCAGCGCCCCGGCGATTATCGTGGCGGACACGGGCATCGGCATTGCACCGGAGGATGTGCCGCGCGTGTTCGAGAAGGGATATACCGGCTACAACGGGCGCGGCGGGCAGAAATCCACCGGATTGGGGCTGTACCTCGTCCATCAGACCGCCGAAATGCTCCATTGCCGTGTGTCGCTGTCCTCTCGCATTGGGGAGGGCACGAGCGTCACCATTGATTTGCATCAGGAGGAATTGGGGAAGGAGTGAGATGCTTTCATGCCGCTTTTGCCCGCTCTTCGCGCGTTTTTCACCCGCTTTTTGACTGATGCGGATGATGCGCTGTTCCCGCAGCACGTTTTCTGCCTGACTTGCGGCGCGCTGTCCCTGCCGAACGCGATTTGTCCGGTCTGCCTCGCTGTTTTGGATGATTTGCGCCTGCCGAGTGATGCGCTTGCGCCGAACGCCGCCGCTGTGTGGGGCTACCACGGCATTGCGCGGCAGCTGGTGCTGATGCTCAAATACAGCGGCATCGCCGAATGCGCGCAGGTACTGGCGGACGGCATGGCATCCGCGTGTCCCTTTGCCCTGCCACCGGACACGGTTGTCACCTCCGTCCCGATGACGAAGAAGCACCTTGACGCGCGCGGCATTGACCACGGTCGACTGCTGGCAGAGGCCTTTGCGCAGCGGCGCAATTTACCCTGCCAGCCTCTGCTGATCCGCACGCGCGAAACCGCAACCCAGCAGGGGCTGAACGCCGCCCAGCGCCGGAAGAACCTGCACGGCGCGTTTGCCGCCGCCGCGCGCATTTCGACCCCAGTTCTGCTGATTGACGACGTGTATACTACCGGTTCGACGACCGAAACATGTGCGGGCGCGCTTCGAGCCGCTGGCGCACCGGAGGTGTTTGTGCTGACGGCGCTGGCGGTAGTGCCGGATGAAGATCATTGAAAATACCCCCTTCAGCGTATCTCCCTACGGTTGCGGGCAGATGCGTTGGAGGGGGCTTTGCTTTGCATTCCGACAATTAATGCACCACCGTGGCTTCTTTCGGGGTACATCAGCTGTTTACACAGATTGTTTGCAAAAAAAGTTGTTGCGTAATCATCTACAGCTTTTGCCATTCCCTTCATTTTCCTCTCTCCGCTTCCCAATACCGTTTTTTCCGCATATCAGTGCTGAAAAGAACTGCTCGAAAAAAGGAAAATCCGCTATGATAGAGGCAAAAGCGAGCGGACCTCGCGAAAGAAAGGAGACTGTTTTCAATGAACTATAAACGAGCAAATTCCAAAAGGGAACCAAAAGGATAGAGACATTTCCTCTCTATGGTGGTAGAATGAAGATACCAACACCACTCAACGTCCACCACGAAAGGAGATGTCTCATGAGTACATTGTAAAGCAATCGGAAGAAATTTGCAAGAGCCTGAACCAGCTACGGTTCAGAAAAATTCTGTCCGATGTATACATGGAACACATAATGGCAATCATCCATTCGGTTTTCATGCCCGGCTATCATGGGAAAATAGCCAATACGAAGTATTTCAGCGAAAAGCACAGAACTTCCGTCGCCCATTTTCTGAATGACGGGAAGTGGGATAGCCTCGAAGTCGAGCGGTCATTCAGAAAGCAGGTTGTTGATACGGTTTACCACGAATCCCGCAAAAGCGGACAGGAGTCTATCCCATACTTTGTGTAAACCTCGAAAGTAGTGTATAATAGAAGCACGAGAGTGGAGGTTTTCGTATGGCAAGAAGGAAACGCACCCCGGAAGAAAATGCCCGCAGGGAAAAGATTCGTGAGCTGCTGCAGCTGGCGAACATCGGCAGCATGGACGACATCCAGAGACTGTTCAAGGAGACGATTGCCGAATTCATGGAAAACGGCCTCGATGCGGAGCTGGACGACGAACTGGGCTACAGCAGGTACGACTACAAAAACAAGAACACAGACAACAGCCGGAACGGACATAGCAGCAAGACCCTGTGCACCAGCTTCGGCGATGTGGAGGTGTCTGTCCCGCGGGACAGACAGGGGGAGTTTGAGCCGCAGCTCCTGAAGAAGAATCAGACCAGCATCAGTCAGGACATCGAGGAGAAGATCCTGTCCATGTACGCCAAAGGCATGACCACGTCGGATATTGAGACCCATATTCGGGATATCTACGGCGTAGAGGTGTCCGACACGACCGTAAGCCGTATCACGGACAAAATTCTCCCCATCGCAAAAGAATGGCAGCAGCGGCCGCTGGAAAGCATCTACGCGGTAGTTTTCATGGATGCCATCCACTATCATGTCCGCAGCGAAGGTCAAATCGTGAAGAAGGCGGTGTATATCGCCATTGGCATTGATCTGGATGGTAGGAAAGACGTTTTGGGCATGTGGGTCGGTGAAAATGAAAGTGCCAAATATTGGGCAACGGTGCTAAACAGCCTGAAAAACCGGGGAATTGAGGACATTTTCATCGCCTGCACGGACAATTTAACCGGCTTTTCCGCTGCCATTGAAGCTGTTTTTCCCAAGACGGAAATTCAGAACTGCATCATCCATCAGCTCCGCAATTCCAGCAAATATGTGTCCTACAAGGACATCAAGGCGCTCATGGCAGACCTGAAGGCAGTCTACGCCGCAGTCGATGAGTCTGCTGCTTTGGACGCTCTGGATGCTTTTGCGGAGAAATGGGACAAGAAATATCCGAAGATTGCTCAGTCCTGGCGGGAGAATTGGGCGAACCTGAGCACCTACTTCAAGTACCCCCAGGAGGTGCGCCGCCTGATCTATACGACCAATGCGAGCGAGGGCTTTAACCGGCAGCTCCGGAAAGTGACCAAGGCCAAATCGGTGTTCCCTACGGATGACAGTCTGCTGAAAATGCTATATCTGGCCATGACGGATATTACGAAGAAATGGACTGGCCGGCGGCAGGACTGGAGCATGATCCATGCGCAGCTGGCGGTGTTCTTCGCCGACCGTATGCCGAACTGACTGGCTACACGCAGGAATGTCAAGTGTCGAGATGAACGGAGGTTGACGTTTCAGCCCTTGACATCCCCTCGAAACGCTGTTATTTTATAAACAAGGCGGCTGCAGCTTGCGCCGCTCCCGTCTTGCATAAATTTTGCTCTATTTGCACTACGTTTTGCAGTTTACACAGAATTCGGGATTGACCCCAAAATGACCCTGCTTGCTACCTCTTCTTCCACCACGGAGAAGAAAATTAGCAAGCAGGGTTTTCGTATAGATAAATTTAGAATGCCTGTTGATGCTGTCATATTCAGCTTAGGAATGTGATGGATTAGCGCTGTAGCACTCCCCAGATTTCTTGTTTTCAGCAGTTCCAGAAAAAAATTTTGCAATCCGCTTCAAATCGTGTCGCAAAACGGTCTTTTCTTTAGGCTCCCCCTCATAATTGCGCCAAAACCAGCCGTGTCATCTTCGGCGACCCAAAGTTTCGAGAAAAAGCGCAATTCAAGCGCACTGTTTGCACGCGAAATAAGCCTCGTTACGCAACCTTCATTCGATTGCGAGCAAGGTATAAATTCGCAAGTGCAAACAGCGTGCAGCAATGCTGATGCAGTTTTTCCCGTCCTCGGAATCGTGTTTTGCAAAAATGAAAGATTCTCTTTATCACGCAAAACACATGTTCCACTTTGGAACGAACCGAGGATTTCGCATGTTCGATTGCCTTGAGCAGCTCGAACTTTTCGCCGCTTGCTTTCTTCAGCTACGACGGACGCTTGTTGATTTGATACCGGATAGGATGTCCTTCATTGTTGACAAGAATTGCATCATCCTTCTTTTCTGCACCCAGATACCCGCTGTCACCATAAACATCCTCCTCCGTTCCTTGAAGAAGCTCGACAACCATGTTGCTGTCGTGCACATTGGCAGATGTCGTTTCCACTGTGTGAACCATTCCGCTGTCCGCATCCACGCCAATGTGCTCCTTGTAGCCGAAGTACCACTGGTTGCCTTTTTTGACGGAATGAGCTTCCAGATCACGCTGCTTTTCCTTGCTTTTCGTCGATGAAGGCGCGGCTATCAGCGTCGAATCCACAATCGTTCCCTTTTTCAGCATCAGATTGCACTTCTGCAAACTTTCGACCACATTCGTGAAAAAAGCCTCGCCAAGCTGATTCCGTTCGAGGATATGCCGAAAACGCCCGATGGTATCGCCATCCGGCACCTGATTGCTGGAATCCACGCCGCAGAACTGCGAGAACGCACGGCTGTCGATGATTTCATTGCGCGCTGCGTCATCCGCGAGGTTGTAGAGGTGCTGCAGCACGTAGATTCGGAGCATCAATTCCAAGTCGTAGGGCTTATTGCCGCGCTCTCCTTTGTAATAGTGCGGCTGCACGATCCCAACCCATTGCGACCACGGAATCAGTTTCTCCATGATTCCCAGAAACTCTTTCTTCTTCGTTGATGCCTGCCCCAGCTCGTCGCTGATCAGGCTCATCGTCAATTGCTTCTTCACCTCTTTATTATACCTCTTTCCCGACATTTGGGCTGTTCTTTCTTTGTACGGGATTGCCTAAAGAATATCACCGGCATTCTGAGTGCCGCCCAAACACTCCGGCAGCTTCGGCCAATCCACGATCAATACACCCATACCTTCTTCAAAACGAAGAAAGAATCCTACTATGCCGCGCATGAAGCGGAACTGAAGCAGTACAACATAGCCTACCATTATCTGATGGAAGTGCATGGCAGCACTGTCGTTGATCCTGCCACACTAAAGGTAGAAAGCGAAAGGCTCATCGCGCATCGGGCAAAGCTGCAAGACAAGCTGGAGCCCATGAAGCCGCTTTTAGGCACCCTACGGCCACTCCATGAGACAAGCAATATAGATACAGCAGTATAAAACAGTTCACCCCATTGCCGATGAACACGGCAATGGGGTGAAAAATGGTTGCTCTGTGATAATAATATTGAGGTATTTAAGCAGAAATGCTTTCTTTCTTTGTTTCGGGGAAGATGATCTTGTTCACAAAGAAGAAAATCACCATGCTGACGCCACCGTTGAGCACTGTGGTTCCGATATTGTAGACCCAATCGGGCACGAACTTTCCGGCAGCAGCGACCCAGATGCAGTTGATGGAGTTCACGATGCACGTAATGACAATAAAGGCCAGCAGATACCACCGGGCCTGATACCAGATGTTGCCCTTGCTACGAAACACCAGACTTCGCTGGATTGGAAAGTTAACGGCTTCTCCAATCACCATAGCTATCATGTAAGCCACAAAGTAGCGAAGCCCGCCATGAGTTTGGTCATAGCCCAAGATGTTCCATTTGAAGGTTTCACCGAACAGCGTCATATTGATACCTGGCCAGCCAAAATCTCGGTCCGGCAGGTTGGTCAGCATTTTGGACAGGAATTGTAGAATCAGATATTTAAACACCGTGATCACATTGCTGACGATCATGAACAGGCCACCCTCCCGAATCCATTTGGACGCGGCAGGATGCTTTTCGACAAAATTGTTCCAGCCGTTTATGATTGCGTTCATGGGTTTACGCCTCCTCTGTAAGAATCAGTTTGGGACGATGGAAGAAATGATGGGTCAGCCGCCCGACGCCACGGAAGAAATGGCCGTTGACGATGAACAGAATATCCTTGGCCATATCCATGCTCACCATACCGTTCATCATTTTTGCCATGCCCCTGAAAGGCATATTGTAAATGAACAGCAGGTTCAGATTGGGCTTCCCTGCTTCCACCGTTTGGTTGATCTTTTTTTTCAAGAATCGGGCGGCAAAACGGGCGCTGGGGTTCCTGGCGTATTCCATCTGGGCCAAGGCGTCGTTTAACTCCAGGGGCTTGCTCCGGTCCCAATTTCTTTGCGGGATAGGATGACCCAGCAGCGCTTCAAAGGCAGCGTCCGGCACGTTTTCCACATCACAATCCTGATAGCAGGCCAGGTTCTTTCCTTCATATGGATTCGGGGCGGCGGTGCCGAACACCATCCGCTGACCCTTTAGCCGGATATCCTCCGAGGAAGCGCCAATCAGGATTTCATAGGTCCCCTCTTCCGTTTCCCAAGCATTTGTTTTCAAGTTGAAGTAACGGAAGGTGTAATCATCGAAAAGGATTCTGACCCGCTGGGTTTCCCCAGCTTTCAGGGACACCCGGCAAAAGCCCTTCAGTTCCTGTGCAGGACGGAACACTTTGGCGTTGGGCAATGAAACATACATTTGAACGATCTCGTCCCCACCGCTGCTCCCGCAGTTGGTCAGGTCGAAGGAAACGCCTTTTGGCTCGACGGTCAGATTTTCATAGCGGAATGTGGTGTAGCTCATGCCGAAACCAAAGGGAAAACGCACGGGCTTTTTTGCTGTAACGAAATAACGATACCCCACATACAGTCCTTCCCGGTATTCGCTGGTATATTCCCTGCCGGGGTAATACTGGCTTACTGGCAGGTCGGCACAGGCGATGGGAAAGGTTTCCGCCAGCTTGCCGCCGGGGTTTACTTCGCCGCTCAGTACCTGCAGCATGGCGCTGGCTGCCGCTTCCCCGCCCAGGCAGCCGTATACCAATGCCTGGCACTTATCGATCCAGGGCATTTCCACTGCGCTGCCGCAGGAAAGCACAACGATGATATGGGGATTGATTTCCGCCAGCTTATTCAGCATGATTTCCTGATTGCTGGGAAGACGCATGTGCGACCGATCCAGTCCTTCGGTTTCAAACCCTTCAGGCAGACCCAGATACAAAAGCACGCAGTCAGCTTCTTTTGCTAAAGCCACAGCCTGAGCTGCCAATTCATCGTTCCGATGATCCATCCGTTCAAAGCCCTGGGCATAGCCCACGGAGTGAGGGAAATAGTTGGTCAGCAGTTCCAGGGTTTCGTCCACCTGCCGGGCATTGACCATGCTGCTGCCCGCCCCCTGATACCGGGGATGGGCGGCGAAATCACCGATCACCGCCACCTTGGCGCTGTGTTGCAAAGGGAGAATATCCTGGTCGTTTTTGAGAAGTACGATGCACTGCTCCGCGGCTTTCCTTGCGGCATCGTGCTGAGCTTTTTCGTCCACGAGCTTTGCCTTTGGCTTTTCAGCCAGCACCACATTCAACAGTTCCTCCACCCGTTGGTCGATGATTTCCTCGTTGATTTTTCCATTCTTCACAGCCCGCAACAGTTGGCAGGGGCTGTCGTCCCCGGCGGCGGGCATTTCCAGATTCATCCCTGCCCGAACCCCCTCGACAAAATCATTGCTGCCGCCCCAGTCCGTGACCACCATGCCGTCAAAATCCCATTCCCTGCGGAGAATATCATACAAATGAGCGTTTTCATTGGCATAGGTGCCGTTGACCTTGTTGTAGGCGGTCATAATGGCTTTCGGCTTTCCTTCCTTGACGGCGATTTCAAAATTCGTCAAGTATAGTTCCCGCAGGGTACGTTCGTCCAGCACGCTGTCAGAGGCCATGCGCTGTAATTCCTGGCTGTTCACGGCGAAGTGCTTGGCGCAGGCGGACACGCCCTGACTCTGTACGCCCCGGATGAAGCCAGCCGCCAGCTTGCCCGCCAAGTAAGGATCTTCGGAATAATACTCAAAGGATCGCCCGCATAAAGGGCTGCGCTTTGTATTCAGTCCTGGCCCCAACAGCACCTGTACATCCTGGGCAGCAGCGTCCGCGCCAATGACAGCGCCCATGGCCTCTGCCACTTCGGGGCTCCAGCTGTTGGCAATGGTGGCAGCAGATGGGATGTTGGTCGCTTTGGTGGATGCATTCAAGCCCAGGTGATCCCCCTCCGCCGCCTGCTTGCGCAGCCCGCTGGGGCCGTCAGAGAGGGTGATAGACGGAATGCTCAGCCGTGTCACTGGCCGTGTATGCCATACATCCTTGCCGGACAGCAAAGCACACTTTTCCGCCAGGGTCATTTTTGCGATGAGTTCCCGATGCGTCATGTTCAGTCACTTCCTTCAATGGTGATAGAAAACGGCCCTCCGGCCAAAGGAGGACAGCCGAAGGGCCGGGGAAAAAATCAGAGAATCACGGTCAAAGCGATAAAGCCAACACTGACAACAGCGGCAATGATATTGGAAAGGGTCAGGGAACGCTGCCGATCAAAGATATTGGCAAGGGTGTGGGCCACGATCCCGGCGGCGAAGCCCAGGGCCAGATTGTTCAGGAAGAAAGCGGCGGCAACCGTCACCAGGAAAGGGGCGTCGATTTTCGTGTCGCCCAGGCCGTCTTTCAGGGAACCCGCAATCAGGCACAGTCCCGCAATCGCCATCACCCCGTCCGCGATAATGAAGCTGGATTCGGTGAACAACTGCATGGAGGTGCCGTAATGCCCGTACAGGTTAAACTGAATATCATAGGAAGATGTGGTGGAGAAAATGAAGGGCACCAGCCACACGAAGGCGGAGAGGAGGAAGCCCAGGGAAGCCACCGCAGACGCTAACCCGGACTTGGCTCCGTCCCGCCTGGCGGCGGCGTTCAGCGGCGTCACATTGAGAGCGGAAACACCCACGATGGGAGCGAGCAAATTCGCCCCGGCGTTGCAGAGCATGGTCAGGCCAGCCTGCTTTTCATTCTCGCCCTGGGTCATGGCGTCCACAGTGGCGATGTTGGCAAACAGGAAGGTCAGGCATCCGGTAACCAGCAGCAGCGCCACGCTGCCACCTGCCTCCGTGTAGGCGGAGAAATCAAAGCCCTTGGAGAATACTTCGCCGATGTTCAGGCTGCGCAGGATGGTTTCCAGATGCAGGTGCTGGGCATCCTCGCTGCCCACCATCCACAGGCGGCCCCACAGCGGATCCAGGTTGAAATTCAGCTTGCCGCGCTTTTGCTCAATAATGACCTGAAACAGCATCAGCAGGAAATATACCGCCGTACCGATCATCAGGGAGTGGAACATAGGCCGCTTGGTTTTTCTTAGCAACAGGAACGCGCCAAAGGCTGCCAGTACGCCCAGCAGGCAGGCCTGGATCAGCGGGAAGAAGCTGTCTGCTTTGTATTTCAGGCTGTTGTAGGTAGCAATATCAAAGAGGCGGAAGGATTGAACCGTTTCATTGAAGCTTTCCATGCGGGTGAGCGACGTGCCTACGCCGTAATTTACAACGGAGGAGGAGCCAGTGTATACCAGGCCAGTGAGCTGCATGGCGGTAAACACCACCAGCAGGCCCAGCGCGGCAGGCGCTGCTTTGCGAACGGAAGCGGGAATGGCGTTCAGCACCGCTTTACGCACAGCGGGCACAGCGGCGATAACCGCATATACGACGGAGGAAACGAAGCATATGGCCAGCAGGTTTTGATAGCTTAAATTGGTGCCGATGCCCAGGGCGGAAATCATCAGAGTGGAGAGCCCCAGGGAGGGAATCTGCGCCAGCGGCAGCCGGGCCACCAGGCCGATGACCAAAGAACCCGCGAAGGCGATCAGCATGGACAGAAAATACTGCCGGGCGATGATTTCGCCGTTGGCGGCAATATCGGCGGTGGTTGCCGAAGCTGCGGGGCCGGATACCATCATGGAGGTGATCAACTGTATGTTCATGAAGATGGCGCACACGCACAGGATGCAGATCAGCAGACCGGCCATGATTTCCCGGCCCGTGGTGGAGCCTTGATCCACATGATGGAAGTATTTGTTCAGGAATGATTTTTCCCGTTTTGCCTGGCGCTTTTCCGCTTTCTGGGCTTTCAGCGCTTTTCTTGCTTCTTTGGCTTCCAATTTTGCTTCTGACATGATGTATCCCTCCGGCTAATGTCTTTCTTGAGTGGCGGGCGGCTTCCGGTTCACGCGCCGGAATCCGCCATGGAGTGGGGCGGCCCCGCCGCCCCGGGAGAAAGAAATCATTCGATGAGCGCAGTGGTCGTCTGCCCCTGGGCGGCGTCGATACGTCCTTCCGCCTGGCCGGGGGTAGCGGTGGGCATTCCCATGACGGCGGGGTCTGCCCACAGGGAGGTTTTGACGACCTCGAAGGTTTCAAAGTCAGGCGCTTCTTCCGTCAGCTCCACCTTCACCGCTTCGCTGACCTGAGAGGAAGCAATCTTCTCTTCATCGTCTGAAATGGCCTGGGCGGTCACATAGTAGGTGCCCGCCTTTTCCACGGTCAGGCTGCCTTCGGCGGTCAGGTTAAAGGGTTGGGTGCCTTCGGCAGACGCGCCGGGAGGGCCCATCATCGGCGCTTCAAAATTCATGTGGCCAGTGGTCAGGCTGTAAGGCCAGATGTAGCCGCCTGCCGGATGATTGTCAATCACCAGTTCGCTGGTAGCCACATCCTGGGACGCCACCAGCTCGGTGCAGGCTTCATCAGCGTACAGGCTGAAACGGACGGTAGGCATATACTGGAATTTCTTCCAGTTGGAAAGGGTGTAGCGGTCGAGGGTGATTTCCACAGTGTTGCCGTCAGCCACCACCAGCATTTCGGGGCGTTCCAGGGTGCCGCCTACACCGTAGAAAGCTTTCAGAATGATGGGTGCAGGCGCGGTATAGTCGGTGCCGGAGGCCGTGAAGGTGACCAGCTTCACATTGTACAGGCCCCAGCCAATGGCGGAAACGTCTACCTTGCCGCTCTTTTCGCCCACCTTGCCGGCGTTGATGCGCTTGGAGGAGGACACATAGGCGTTGGCTTCGGTGCCGCTCACCACGGGATAGATCCGAACGAAATAGTAACCGGCGTTTTCATCATTGGAAACGAAGGACAGCTTGCCGCTTTCCGTATCGAAGGCAAAGTCCGTAGGCGCTTTCAGCTCGTCCGCAGACGCCGCGGCGCACAGGCCCAGGCACAGAGCGATAAGCAGTAGAGCAAGGATTTTTTTCATGCGATTGCGCTCCTTTCCTTATTCAATGATGGAGGCAGTTTCCTGATTGGAATACAGATCCACGCGCTCCGGTACCTGGAAGGGATTGGCGCCAGGCATATCCATTTGCTGCGGGTCTTTCCACAGCTCGGTTTTCGCCACGCTGTATTCGTCGGAGAAATCCGGGGCAGCCTCCTCGTCCGTCAGCACGATTTCCATAGCGCTGGATACCTTGGAATCCAGGATCTGCTCATCCTTGGACAGGGCCTGGACTGTGACATAGTAAGTCCCGGCGGGCAGCTGTTCGGAAGTGGTGTAGGTATAAATATCGTTGGTGAAGGCCATGGTGGTGCCGCTGCCGCCAAACATGGGGCCGGGCGCGGCTTCCTCCTGGGTTTCTTCCTCGCCTTCCTTCACATTGGTCTTATACATCCAGCCAGTTCCCTGGATCTGGCTGTAGCCCCAGATGTATTCGATGCCGGGCGGGTTCATGCCCAGGGTAGCCAGCAGATCATAGGTGTCAATCACATCGGAAAAGGCTTCCTCCGTGCATTCCGCGTTTTTCCAGAAAGTGATTTTGATATTGGGCATGTAGTTGAGTCCCAGGTAATCGCACAGCGTCCACCAGTCCAGGATGATCTGCACCCGGTTCTTGCTAAAGAAGGCCATGGCTTCGGGGCGTTCCAGCGTGCCACCCACGCCGTAGAAGGCGTTGAGCACCACTGGGGCGGGGCTGTCGATGCCAGTGCCCGCAGCCGCATTGGCTACCAGCTTCACATGGTAGGGACCCCAGCCGATGTTATCCATCTTCACAGAGCCTTTGATTTCGCCGGTTTTGCCGCCGTTCAGGCGCTTGGAGGACACGGTGTATTCATTGGCTTCAACGCCGGAGGAGGCAGAGTAGATGCGGACGAAGTAGTAGCCGATGTTTTTGTCCACAGCGTTAAAGGAAAATTTTCCGGTGACGGTATCGAAGGTAAAATCCTCGGGGGCGGCAGCCGTGTCCGCAAGCCCTGCCATGGGCAGACAGGAGAGGAGCAGCGCTGCCAGCAGCAGGATGGATAGAACTTTTTTCATCTTTCATTTGCTCCTTCTATTGATTGAAAAGCTGCGCGGCGTTTTAAGCCGGGGTTTCGCCGCGCAGTAGGTATCAGTTCTTATTCAGCGTTATTCAGGGTGCTGGCGTACTGGTAGAGGGCATTGCGGATGTTGTTGTGCAGCATGTAGCGGCCATAGACATAATCGGTGGCGTCGCCATATGCGGCAACGGTGGCGCGGGCGTCGATGTACAGGCTGCGGGAGAGCATGTTGCCGTTCACACAGAGCATCGCAACGGGGGTATTGTAAGCGTCGCCGCCCATACCGTCGCCGTCAGTGATCAGCAGGCCCTGCCAGCCCCATTCGTCGCGCATGATGGTTTTGTACATGCCATAGTGGAACCAGGTCATGCCGATACGGTTCAGAGAACCCATCATGCCGTTGCAGCCGTAGTCCTCACAGGCGATTTCATAGGTCTTGAGGTAAATTTCACGGATGGCCTGTTCGTTGGCCCAGGTGGTGTTGCCGCCGCGGTTGGTGTCGCCGTCGTTCAGGGCCGCGTGCTTCGCGGTCACATTGGTGCCGGTGGCCTGGATGCCTTCGATGGCGCTGCCGCCGATGTGGCCGGAGATGAAGCCGTCCTCGGAGTAGTATTCAAAGTTCCGGCCGCCAAAGGGGCTGCGGTGGATGTTCATGGCAGGCGCATACGCCACACCGACCCCAGCCAGGATGGCCTGATGTCCGTAAGCCACGCCCTCAGCGCGGGCCAGGCCGTTGTTCCAGGTGGCGGCGATGGTCACAGCGCAGGGGAACCAGGTCGCGCCAGCGAAGGTGCCGTTGGCGGGTTCGCCGGGGCCGTCCTGAGCCTTCTGAGCAGGCTTGCCCACGCTGTCCACAGCGCTGACGTTCCAACCGGAGTTACCCTGGATTTCAATGGCTTCGTCGATGGTGGTCATGGAGGCCAGCTTATCAAAGAGCTCCAACCCTTCTTCGGTGTAGATGTCCACGCCCGCCAGATCCTGCACGGTCAGGATGTGGGAAGCGCCGGCAGGCTTATCCGCGGTCACCACGGGATTGCCGTTTTCGGTGGTCTGGCCTTCCGCCACATAGTAAGTCATTTCCCAATCGGGATCAGGAAAGGATGCTGCGTCCACGCCGTCGGGGGTCTTTTCGGCGTAGGGCATCATGTTGCTGCCATGAGCGTAGAGGGTTTCGGTGATCTGGGTCTTGACGCCATTCTTGTAGGTTTCAAAGGTGTATTCGATGGCATTGTCATCGGTCAGTGCCAGCACGGCTTCGATAGCATCGGTCACCTTTTCGTTAGGGGTTTCGTCGCTCTGGTGGGCCATGATCTGCTTCATGCCGCCCGCGATGTCGCTGCGGGAGAGATAGCCGTCCACCATGTTTCCGTCGCCCGCGGTCACGTCGTCCAGGGCGTTCACGGCCACGATCTGATCCCGGTCACGCTTTCCAGCGCCGGTTTCGTTGTAGATGATGGCGCTGTCCAGGATCACCTTCAGGCTGTCGGAAGCCCGGTCGCCCCACTGATGGGCGTCCTTCTGGACGTTGAAGCTGTATTCGCCGTTTTCCAGCACATAACAGCCCTGGCCGAAGTTGTCAAAGGAAGCCAGATCATCGGTAGCAAAGGAGATAGTCACTTCCTCGGAAGCGCCGGGCTCAAGGATGCCGGTCTTGGCGTAGCCGATCAGCACCACCTTGGCTTTTTCCAGACCGCGGCCCTTGATGCCGAAGTTTTCGGTGTCAGTAGCAAAGGGAGCGTCCATGTACAGCTCCACCACGTTCTTGCCCGCCACGTCGCCAGTGTTGGTGACTTTCACGGTGATGCTGTTCTGGCCATGGGCTGCCAGCGCCACGTCAGAGGCGGTGATTTCTTCCGTGAAGGTGGTATAGGACAGGCCGAAGCCGAAGGGGAACTGCACCACCTGATCATAGCCCGCAGCGGAGCCATTCTTGAAGGTCAGCGCCTTGAATTCATCGGAATCGAAGTAGCCAACGGAATCGGCAGTTTCGTAGTAGCGATAGCCCACATAGATGCCTTCCTCGTACTGATAGAAGGTCTGGCCGTTGGCATTCACATAACGGTTGTCATCTGTGTTGTAGTAGGTGGGATTGGTGGTCATGTCATAGGCGAAGGTGTCCACCAGGCGGCCGGAGGGATTATTACGGCCGGACAGCAGGGTGGCAACGCCCGTGATGCCTGCTTCGCCGGGATGGCCGATCCAGAGGCAAGCATCCACATTGTAGTCTTCGCTGTCGATGAAGCCCAGCTCCATGGGAGCCGCGCTGTTGATGAGGACAATGGTGTGGGCAAAGTTTTCTTTGGCAAAGGCCAGCAGGTCCTTTTCGTTCTGATCCAGTTCCAGGTAGGTGGAGCCGGTCAGGGTGCTGCCGTCGCCGTCATAGTCCATGGAGGGAGAAGCGCCTTCCGCGCCGGAGCGGGCGAAGGTGACGATGGCGTAATCGGTGTAGCCGTCCTGCAGAATGCTGCCCTTGCCGCCCTCGTATACATCCTTGGCAAATTCATGGATTTTGGTGTAGCTGGTCCAACCGCCGCCACCCCAGCCGTCGGAGGAAGCGGGGGCAGGATCGTTGGCGTTCACGCCGCGTTCGCCGCCGCAGATTTCTTCCAGCCAGCCCCAGGCGTCTTCATTCACGTCCAGGCCGGCTTCCAGCAGCGCGTCCAGCATGAGCACGGTGTTTTCGTCGTCCGCGCCGCCAGCGGAGCCGGTGCCGCCTTCCACGTAGTTGTAGCTCATCGCGCCCAGTACAGTCACTTTGGTGCCTTCTGCCAGGGGCAGCAGGTTGTCTTTATTCTTGAGGAGTACAGAGCCTTCCGCGCCGATCTGCACGGCCACGTCATAGCCCTCAGAGTAGCAGTAATCCGCGTCATAGGTCGCGGCGCTGGCAGCCGGAGCGATGCTGAGCAGCATCATCACGGCAACCACAGCAGACAGGATTTTCTTGCCAAGCTTCATATCATTTCCTCCTTGCATTCTTGGCGGGTATTTCTTCCCACCGGATGATACAAGTATAAAGGCTTTTCCGTTCGCGGGCTATTGTTTCGGCGCAAGAGGTTCTCTCCCGGAAAAAGTAGCGTGAATGCCGGAACGAGCGGTATGAAAAAAAGAACGAACGGCTTTTTCTTAGCCGTTCATTCCGGATCATCGGCTGATATTTGCCATTCGCTCCATGCAATATAATCAAGCGGCAAGTTCTAAATACCAATCGCTCAGCCAATCATGAAAATATGATGACTGCTTAGAACTTTGAACTGAAAATGAAAATGGAATTACAGCATCACGCCACCGTCGTTCTGCATCAATTCCATATACGCGTCCCGGATCTCCTGATATTTTCTGCGGCTGATGGGCAGCATCTCCCCACTGGTCAGAGAGACTTCATTGTCTCCGATGCGCCGGATGAAGCGGTAATTGAGCAGGTATCCCTTGTGAATCCGCAAAAAGCCCTGGGGCGTCAGTTCTTTTTCCAGTTCCTGCATGCTTTTATGCAGCTCCATGGGCGCGTCCTTGCCCAAGACATGGGCCATCTGTGTTTTACCGCTGCCCTCGATATATTGTAGCTTGTCAATAGCCAGGTACATCACCTGATCCCGTTCCCGCACGATCAGGGTCTTCGGCTGTTCATTGGCCTTTTTATAGGCCATGTAGGTATCAATCACGCCGGACACGTCCTGAATCAACCGATTTTTGCGGATGAATCCCCGTGGATTGGTGCGTAGGGCATCGAAAACCAAATCTTCACGGTTGGAAATGTAGATAATATCGATCAAGTTTCCTTCCCGCCGAAGCCGCTGAGCCAACTCCAGCCCCGTCATGCCGGGCATTTCGATATCCAGAAAGAGCAAATCAAAAGAAGTGGTCTGCATCCTGAGCAGCAGTTCCCGCGGTCGGGAAAAGGTTTCGATGGAAGCGTCCACATTTCGCGTCCGCAGCGCACCGCGCAGAGAAGAACCGAGCAGCTCCAGCGCCACCTTTTCATCATCGCAGATCGCGATATTCCATCTGATCATGCCTCTTCCTCCACGCTTTTTTCTTCCGGCATTTCCAGCATCACGTCTGTGGTAAAGATGCCGCCGCTCATGCTGTACTTCACGGAACCGTTATAGCTTTCCGCGATCCGCCGGATGATCCGGGTGCCGTAGCCGTGCAGCTCCGTGTGGTTGGTTTTTGTGGTTTCCAGGGTCATCCGCCGCTTTTCCGGCAGCGTTTTATCCACGGGGTTGGTGACGCGGATAAACAGATATTCCTGCCGAGGTATAATGGAAATGTTCACCGTCGGTTCCGCCACGCCTGCCTGAGACGCGGCCTCCATAGCATTGTCCAGCAGATTGGACAAAAGGCTGCACAAGTCCTCATCCTTGAAGGGAAGCTTGCGGGGCACGAGGATGCTGGTATCCAAAACGACGCCCTGCTCCTTGGCCGCGGCCATTTCATGATTCATGACCACGTCCACGGCGTAATTACCGCTGTCAAAGCTCTTTAAATACTTCGTTCCCTGGGAGGAAACCCGGTCCAGATACTCTTTCGCCTCCGCTGTTTTCCCTTCGTCCAACAGCGCTTTCATGTAGAAATTATGGTTCTTGATTTCATGACGGATAGAGCGCAGCTCGTCATAGCTCAGCTTGGTGGCATGATACTTCTCTTTTTCCATTTCCGCCTTCTGCCTGAGCGCGTTCAGCTCCATATTTTTCTTCGTGCCCTGGTCGATGGTATAGAACTGGTAATAGGCCATCAGATTGATAAACCACAGCGAAACACACACCAGAATGTTGAAATTGCGCGCGTTTACGATCGCCTTCGATAAATCGGCATACAGCTCCAACCCGATGATGATCGCCGAAATCACCACCTGCATCCACACATACTTGCCGCCGATGGCGGTGCCGGTCTCAAAAGAAAAATGCCGCAGGAACCAGATTTCCGTAAAAATCATGACCGTCGCCACCAACGGCGTCAGATACTGCGCCCAGGCAAAATACGATTCGTTCAGGGACGCGAATAATTCGCCCAGCGGTTCGGAAATGGGCAGCATCACCATCACGCTGGCCACAAACATCCAACCCCGCACCAAACATACCCTGAAATCATACTTGCTTCTCAGAATGGTATACCCCGTTACGAAGATGCTGAGGGCGATTCGATCCATCTGCCAGCCGCTTGTCAGCCAGAATAAAAGGGAATCCAAGAGAATATAGCTTGCGCAGCAAACGAGGTACTCTATAAAAAACTGCGCAATCCCTTTTTTATTTTTCGGGAAGTCACGCAGCAGCATGACCGCTGCCATGATCAGCATCGCATTGGTGAACACATATCCATAGCCCATGCCGGGTGAAAGAATAAACTGACGAATATATTCAAACAAATCGTTTGCCCCCCTTTCACCTGCCATCTGGAAATCCCCTTATAGTATATCAGAAATGTCGATCCTCTTCAAGATAAGCGGAATAACTGGTATGATATGAGGAATAAATGGTTTTATAAGCAAAAACCCCTTGACAACTAATTCGCCATGATACAGTTGATGGCCGGCGGCGGTGTCGCCCTCATCGGCATCACCCTTGTACCTCTGCTCTCCGGCCTGTTCGGTTGATCGTCCGGCGGTGATCGCTTATGGGCGGCATACTCGACAAACTCGATGAATGGCTCCGAGGGCTGCTCATCGAGGGGATCACGGGAAACCTGTCGGGCATGTTCGATACGGTCAATACCAAATGAAGTGGGACAGACGCCGCCGGCATGTGCCGAAATAGAAGGTATCCTGCTATGGGCTTTTGAAGGATTGCAGCGTCTGGTGGCTAACCGATTTCGATTCAGCGAAAGCGAGCGTTCCCGCCAGAATTGAGAACTGCTGAAACAGGACGGAAACAATCTGCTGATGTTCCTTGAATCGGAAGATTACATTCAGTTCGATTCAGTCTGCGCTGCAACATCCAAAGAGCTCATGGCTGCGTACGCTATTTGGTGTGATGACAACGGCTTCTCGCCGCTGAAATCACGAACAGTTTCGGATTTTCTGATTTCCAACGCCTCCAAGTACCACATCGAACATACCAACAACATACACAGCGTGGATGGTCGTCAAGTATGGGGCGTCAAAGGCATCCGGCTCATGATTGACGCTGGTGTCCGCAGCCGGAACGGATTGCAGCGAGTCTATGCAATGGATAACCCATTCGAATAATCTGAAAATTCCAGCAAAAACCTATGTACATACATACGCCGAAAGCTCATCCTGTACGTATGTACATGGCAAATAGCAAAAACGATTATCTTTCTCACAAGTCCGCTTCCATGATGTGCGTCACCCGTATGTCAAGCACACGACAAAAATTTTTAGCTTGCGCTTGATGGATTTTCAAGCGCAGGCTTATCCTGATGCTCGGCGAAAAACTCGCGGAGCTTGTCAGCTTCTTCGGGTAGGACAAAGCCGAAGCCCTGTCCGTCCACTCTGCAATAGAAAGCGATTTTCATGTCTGCCACCTCAATCGAAAATGTCTTGGATTTTGTATGCGATCTCAATGCGCTTATCAGGGTACACCAGCACCCGGTCGATTAGCAGCTCGGCCAGCTCGGTGGTCAGCGTGTCCGCATCGAAAATCGCCTTGGACGCTTCCTTTCGGCTGTCCTGCCGCGCCTGTTCGTCCTGCTTCTGCTTCGCCTGTGCCAATACTGCGGCATAGGCATTTTTCGTTTTCAAAAGCAGCTCGTCACACGCAGCCTTTTCCGCCTTGTAGGTGTTCAGGTCGATCTCGCCCATGAGATAGCGTTCATACAAGGCGCGCTTACCGTCTTGCAGTGCCTCGATCTGCTGCTCATATTCGGTGCGTTCCGGTACGGAAGCATCCACCCGGAGCGTACCGTCAGGGGCAAGCGGCGCGGCGGCTTCCATCTGTTTTTTCAGCGTCAGGAATACCGCCTGTTCCAGCTCTGCGGCATTCAGGCGCATCTTGTGGCAGCGGCTTTCTTCGTCTGCCTCGGAATGGCGGCAATAGTAATACGAGGTTTTCTGCATGGTGCGGGATAGTGCATGACCGCAGCAGCCGCAGAAGGCTCTGCCTTTCAGCGGGTAGTCCCGCTTTTTCTTGTTTGGCTGGGAAAATCGGAGCTGGCTGGCCTGCACGGTATCAAACACAGATTTCTCGACGATGGCCGGGTGATGGTTGGGGATGATGTACCATGATTCTCTGTCCTTCAGGCGGCTTCTGGTGCCGCCTACTTCGAGAACTGCCCGCTTGCCGATCACATACACGCCGGTGTAGCGTTCGTCCTCCAAAATGCGGA
>ERZ779890.258-NODE-258-length-60348-cov-4.271109_pt1 | contig 60348 bp, 38 predicted proteins | sample MGYA00511553_ERZ779890 | MGnify/ENA primary metagenome ERZ779890 (study PRJEB29588, sample SAMEA2152064) | human gut metagenome | biome: human gut; feature: human-associated habitat; material: faeces | place: Denmark | collected 2008/2010 ... | reverse complement strand
ACATATCCCTGAACACCAAACTGAACTTAATTTCTTTTTTCATACTAAATTATTCCTGTGTGTGTTTATATAAGATTAGTTATTTCAGATTTTCTCTACTTTGGCAACTTTACCCTTACCTTGCGTCACTACCGTAACTGCCGCGCTGATAGCTGCCATAACATTAGCGGGAATAGCAGCAGGACCACTTGCCGCCGGTTTGGCAGAAGAGACCTCTTCGGGTGCATATTTATTCACGAGGGCTATAAGTCCTTTTCCTAAGTAGATAACAATCAGCAGGATAGCAAAGACAGTTGCCATGCCTACCACCATTAGTAGAAGTGCTGTATTCAAGTTTTCCATATTATAAATTATTAGTTATTCTATCAGATTTGCAAAAAATCGTCCGAAATTAGCGATAATTAGCGAGAATACAGAATATTACAATGATAAAATATGCTAAAATGAAAAGTTCCCATACCCTCAGGAGAGAGTACGGGAACTTTTTTGTCAACACTGTGACGCCAGCATCTGCCGTTTACGAAAACGAAAGACAATTATCCCAACGGATCTTGCTCCTCGCCGCCTTCCGAACCGCTACCGCCCGGATTAGAGGAGCCGCCACCGGAAGTGCCGCCATTGGCAAGTTTCTCTATGTCCATCCAAACAACATCCGCATCCACCATGGAACGTGTAGTAATTTGCTTCCCACTACTGCGTTTCACCTCAGGAATAAAGCGTACACGTACACCGTTAATTTGTCCGGAGGTCACCTCTTCAGGCGTAGCAACCCCATTCTTATTGGTAGCGACTGTGTAATAAAAAGTACCGATGCCATCAATTTTCACCGTACTTCCGGAAGCCATATAATCAGCTATTACACCTCCCAGGTTTTTAAGCACAGCATACGTATCTCCCCGGGTAACGGTAGACTGCAAAGAGAGCTTGTCCGCAATTCTGTCAGTGGTAATAGGAATGCCGGTAGTTATTGCTCTCGGATACCACAAATCATTCAGTTTCGATTGAAATTTCTTGTAAAATGCCATAATAATAATGTTTTAAATGATTAATAATGTATATCTAAATTCTCTTGTCTCACCCGGAAAAGCGGAAGTTTCATTGTGAGGCCTCAACAAATCAGCCATTCGCTTTTCTCAAATTCGATGTTGCAAAGTTAGGGTGAGAAACAAGGGAAAGCAAGAAAATGGCATCTACAGCCAAAACATATAATTAACTAATAAACAACACATTACAAAACAGCATTCTCTACAAGGAAAAAATGAATATAAAATTAAGGATAAGAAAAAGATAGGGTATCTCTACACATGAGAGTCATAAGTACCTGATAATGAAACCACCTATTCTTTCCAATCTCTACAATACAAATTATTGTATATTCTTCTGTCTTAAGCAAGCCTATCACTATTATTTTAGACTATCTGTATAGTCTCATCATACGGGAATGATTATTTTTTATACATTTGCAAAGTATGCATTTAAATACCGCAACTTATGAACATTGAATTACGACTTGAGCAACCGGAAGATTACCGTAAAACGGAGGAAATAATGAGAGAGGCTTTCTGGAATTATTATGCTCCCGGATGTTACGAACACTACTTGTTGCATATCATGCGGAACTCTCCCAACTTCGTTAAAGAGCTTGACTTTGTGGCCGTCTGGGAAAATAAGATTATAGGGAGCGTTGTGTGCCTAAAGTCTTTTATTGCCGCCGACAATGGGAATAAATACGAGGTATTAAGCATGGGGCCCATAGCCGTTCTTCCTAAATATCAGCGTATGGGCGTCGGCAAAGCACTGATAGCACATACACGCAGCGTAGCAGCAGAAATGGGGTATCGTGCCATTCTGTTGTGCGGGGATCCCGATTATTATTCAAAAGCAGGATTTGTGGCAGCAGAGCAATTCAATATCCGTACCTCCGAAAACAAATATATTGCAGCTCTCCATGTGTGCCCTTTATGGCCGGATGCCTTAGCCGGTGTGACGGGACAATATTACGAGGATGAGATTTACAACATAAATATTGCAGAGGCAGAAGAGTTCGACCGTTCATTTCCTAAAAAAGAACGCATAACGGGAACTCCCACGCAAAAGCGTTTTGAGGAAGTGGTTGCCATGCAAAAAGAGTACATGCAGCCATCAGGGAAGTGACAGATTAAGGACATCTACCATTCGTCCGTTTATCTATTCCCCGGACTTCTATTTTTGCTTTCTATGTAAGTTCCATCCATTTGAACCAGATTGTCTAAAAAGCAGTAAAGTTCCCGCACCATCTGAAGATGATACAGGAACTAACATATAAAAACTATTGAAAACTTATTCCGTAACAGAGATTCGAGCCTTTTTCAGATCTTTATCCAAGGATGAAGCACCAACCATAACAACAAATGTTCCCGGTTCAACACCATACTTCATCTTTCTGTCAAAATATGCCAACTTGTCGGGAGTAACCGTGAAAAAGACAGTCCGTTTCTCTCCCGGTTTCAATGTAACGCGAACAAAGTCTTTCAGTTCTTTCACCGGACGTGTAGCGGAACTGTACTCATCCCGGATGTAGAGCTGAACTATTTCTGTACCGGTACGTTCACCCGTATTAGCAAGTTCTATGCTGGCTGTAAAAGAGTCTTCAGCAGACATTTCACTACGAGAAAGCTTTAAATCCCCATAAGCGAAAGTTGTATACGAAAGCCCGTAACCGAACGGATAAAGCGGAGTACTCGGACCATCTTTATACTTATGGAAATATTGTGACGGTTTGTGGTTATAAATCATCTGAATCTGTCCTGCGTGACGGGGAATACTTATCGGCAACTTGGCAGAAGGATTCACCTTGCCTGTAAGTATATTGGCTATGGCAGTTCCGGCAAATGACCCCGGTTCCCAAGCCTGTATCAAAGCCGGAACATTTTGTGCAATCCAGTTTACGCTAAGCGGACGACCGCCCACAAGCACTACAATGACGGGAACACCCGTTTTATGAATTTCCTTCACTAAAAGTTCTTGCGTACCCAATAAATCAAGCCCCATGCGATCTATGTTCTCACCACAGGTTTTTGTTTTCTGATAGCGAAGCGGATTTTCTCCTACCACAACAATGGCAAGATCAGCTTTTTTTGCAAGACCGGCAGCGGCTTTCACTTTCTCCGGAGAATTCAGACGAACATCATCACCGTAGTCATAATAGGTCACCTTATCGCTCCCGGCAACTCGACGTATACCATCCAGTACAGTCACAACGTTCTCATCCGGCTGTTGTAATGTCCAGTCACCCAATACGGTATGATTATCGGCATTCGGACCGGTCACTAAGATGTTTTTGTATTTAGAGAAATCAAGTGGCAAAAGGCCATTATTCTTTAACAAAACAATGGACTTTTCAGCGGCTTCCAATGCAGTGGCCTGATGTTCTTTATTAAAAAGGACCTTCTTGCTCTCCTTCGTATCAACAAAGGGATTCTCAAACAAGCCTAATTTAAACTTCGCTTCCAAAATGGACCGACAGGCACGCTCCACCTGCTTCTCGGTAAGACGTCCTTCCTTCACCAGCTCTACTACCCCTTCCATAAATCCGGGACCATGCATGTGCATATCCAATCCGGCTTCAACCGTTTCACGATAAGCCTCTTTCAGGGTAGGAGCTACGCAATGCAATTCCTTGATGCGCTCCACGTCCATCCAGTCGCTCACGATGAATCCATTAAAACCATATTCACCACGCATAATATCAGTCATCATCCATTTGTCCGCATGACAGGGCACGCCGTTCAGTTCGTTATGGGCAGCCATAAGCGTAAACACACCGGCCTCTTCCACAGCTGCTTTATAAGGCGGCAGATATACCTCGCGCAATGTACGCTCCGATACATCCATCGGTGCGGCATTCGTACCATTAGACGGTTCACTTCCGGCAATCAGATGTTTGGCACAAGCCAGAGCCACATCACTCCCCAAACAGTTTTCTCCCTGATATCCCTTAATCGTAGCCACCCCCATTCGCGTCACCAAATACGGGTCCTCACCGAATGTCTCGCCCGTACGTCCCCAACGCGCATCGCGCGCTACGTCAATGTTGGGCGTAAAAGTCCAGTGGGCACCGGTGGCACGCACTTCCAATGCGGATTCCCGGCTCAACTTCTCTATCAGCTCCAAATCGAAGCTGGAAGCCTGACCGATAGGTGTAGGATATACCGTTGTCCCATTTACCAGCGCATTACCATGAATCGCATCAATACCTATTATCAACGGTATCTGCAGACGGCTTCTCATAGCAAGTTTCTGCAACAAATTGGCTTCTTCAGCGGTCACCACATGAAGAAAAGAGCCGACTTTGCCCTCTTCCGTCATCCGATACAGATCGTTAATGCTCAAGTTCGGATAGAATCCATAGGCATCATCATTTTTGGCGACCTTCGTACCCTTAAAGCGTTCCTGCGTTTCGCGAATATGTTCGGGACCTACATACTGGCACATCTGGGCAACTTTTTCTTCAAGAGTCATACGCTGCATCAAATCGTCCACACGCTTGCCAATCGGCTGACGGACATCTTTATATAATGGCTTCTGAGCCACGGCAAGCAGTGCCGCAAAGAGCACCGCCAGTGTCAATAAGGTTCTTCTCATCATCATTTATTCTTCATATTTAAGCATATATTTGTCTGTCATTTTACGACGATCGTCCAACGAAACAGTATCATTGTATTGTTTCTGCAAATTATCTATTTCTGTTTTCAACTCGCTGATGATCTCCGCATATTCCGGATTGCCGTATTGATTGTCCATCTCATCCGGATCTTTTTCCATATCGTAAAATTCCCACTCGTCTATATTATAATAGAAGTGAATAAGCTTATAACGATCGGTACGCACACCGTAGTGCGGTTGTACATTGTGCCATTTGGGATACTCAAAATACTGGTAATAGGCAGACCTACGCCAGTTTTTCTTCGTCTCTTCATCATCCTGCAACAGCCCCTTCATACTCCTGCCCTGCATATCTTCCGGAATCTGGACACCGGCAAAATCAAGCAATGTAGGAGCAATATCCACATTCAATGTCAAGTCTTTCAAACACATTCCTTTCTTCATGCCGTTAGGATAGCTTATCAGGCAAGGCATCTGCAAGGCTTCTTCATACATCCAACGTTTGTCGTACAAGCCATGTTCACCGAGAAAAAATCCCTGATCGCCCATGTATACAATGATGGTATTGTCATACAAGCCTTTTTCTTTCAGATAGGCCACCACACGACCTACCTGATCATCCACAGAACGGACCACACGCAAATAGTTCTTCAAATATGTCTGAAACTTCCATTTCTTCAGTTCTTCGCCTTTCAGTTTCGGATCCGGTGTCCAGAACTGGTCTTTACCCGATCCACCCCACCAAAGCCATTTATTACGTTCCTGCTTGGAGAGTCCTTCAGGCGGAGTCTGTTTCAGGTCACCACGCGAAAGGTGGTTTTCAATTGTCCCCATAGACTGCCCGAGCGTTTTCTCACGACCTTTATAATCATCATCAAATGTGGCGGGATAAGGGAATTCCACCTCGTCAAAAAGATTCAGATAGCAGGAATCTGGTTCCCATGGACGATGAGGTGCTTTATAGTGCAACATCAGGCAGAACGGCTTGCTTACGTCACGTAAGCTGTCAAGCCATTGCAAAGCATAGGTCGTGGTAAGTTTCGTGGCATAGCCTTTCTCTTTTGTTTTTCGGCCATTGGTACTATATATAGGGTCCCAATAAGTACCCTGTTGACTGGCATTGGCATGAATTTTATAGTAGTCGAACCCTGCAGGATCGGAAAACAGATGCCACTTGCCAAAAAGCGCAGTGGTATATCCATTGTCACGCAATATCTTCTGATACTGCTGTTGGGTATTGTCAAATACAATACCACCTTCATTCTGATAAAATCCATGACTGGTGCTGTATTTGCCTGTGAGTAAACAGGCGCGGCTGGGACCTGAAATAGAATTAGTACAGAGCATGTTCTGCATAATGGCGCCATTTTCACCGATAGCATCTATATTAGGCGTAGGAGCCAGCTTTGAATTAATGCCGCCATAGGCACTTATGGCAGTGCGCGCATGATCGTCTGCCAATATAAAAAGGATATTGGGTTTCTCTGCAACCTGCTTCTTGCCTGCGGCGCAGGATGATAAGGCTGCAAGGCCACATCCCATAATGGATAATAGCTGTTTGCTTCTCATTACAAATCTTTTTATTTTTAATTATTCTGTTTATTTCCTTTATTGTTTCCTCTATTGTTGGCTAATTTGTCTTCTTGCCTGAACGTTTTTCCTTTCGGGGTTTCTGCCATAAAGCTCTTGCCGCGGCGTTTCCGGATTTCCTGTTGCAGGCGAGTAATGGTTTCCTTATACTCCGGATTACCGGCCATATTTTTTGTCTCCAGATAATCGTTGCGATAGACAAAAAGCATATCAGTCTGAAAGTTATCCTGGCGGTCGTTCCATTGGGTATAACCGAAATCACGATCAAAGTAAGTTATTCCATTGTGCCATTTCACGACAGCGCAATTTTTCCAGCCCTTATCTTCGCCTGTCAGCAACTTCATCATGCTTTCGCCCTCGGTATGCGCAGGAATGGCAAGTCCGGCAGCCTCGCACAGTGTGGGATATACGTCGACAAACTCAACCACTTTCGTTTCCGGACCTTTCTTCTTGTTTCCAGGCATGCGGATGATAAGTGGAGCATTATTCACAATGTTGAAGTTGGAGTGTTTGCACCATTGATTGTGGTCACCCAAACTCCAACCATGGTCACCCAATAACACTACTATCGTATTCTTGTCCAAGTCCAGTTTCTTCAATTCGTCAAGTATCCTCCCCACTTGTGCGTCGGCATAGCTGACACAGGCACGATAACCATGAATCAGCTTCAGTGCTTCTTCTGCCGGAATATCGCTTTTGGAAGGAATATCTTTATAGTATCGTATTTCGTTATAGGTGTGGAAAGCCTGGTCGGGAATGCCTGTACGATCAAACTCAAATGTTTCCGGCAGGCGGATCGTCTTGGCATCATACATGTCCCAATACTTCTTGGGAGCATTGAAAGGCAGATGAGGCTTCAAGATGCCGGCAGCGAGGAAGAAAGGCTGTCCGCTTTTCTTCAGACGACGCAGGTCTCCAATGGTTTTGTCGGCAGTCTGCCCGTCACTATAAGCATTGTCCGGCACATCTATACACTCAAAAGCTTCCGGACCGCCACGTCGCTTCTCCACAGCCAAGTTCTCTTCACCCAGATAGTCGCGCCAAGTGGCAGACTTCAGCTTCGGCTTCCAGACTTTATCCCAAGAACGTTCTCTGGCATCGTTCTTGCCATGTATCACTTTACTATTAGAGATAGTGATATAACCGTTCTCACGAAAATATTGCGGTAGTGTCACTGTTCCGGGAGCCTCGCGATCTATCTCTGCATTTACATCCCAGTAACGGGTATTCCCCGGACGTAACCCCGAAAACAGAGAAGCACGCGACGCACCCGATACAGGTACATTGCAGTATGCATTCTCAAACATCACACCTTGCGCGGCAAGCCGGTCGATATTCGGAGTTTTCATATACTTCACACCGTAGCAATTCAACTCTGTACGAAGGTCATCTACAATCAGAAACAATACATTCTTTTTAGACTGCTCTTTCACTTCCTGCGCCCGGACTCCCGTTCCGAAAACGGAGTCCAGTAGCAAAGAAGATACCATTAACCCTAACCTATAAAAATCCATAATCAGTTTTTAGTTACTTACTTAATATCCGGGATTCTGTTCATCCTGTCCCATATTTTCATTTCGATTGATTTCGTCTGCCGGAATAGGCATCAACAGATTCTTGGTGACGTTTTCATTGCTGGTGTCATAAACATAAATCACCGGCACGTTCTTATTGCCATACAATTCTTCAATGCGGGCATTATGCTCTTCCATAATCTTCTTTAAATAGCCAGCGCCTCTGCGGCGAACCGTATACCACTCGTCACATTCCCCGGTCAACTCTTTCAAACGTTCACGAAAAATAAATTCACGCAAGGAAGCTTTGTCTGTTTCTACAGGATCACTCGGATAAATTTCGTCTGCAGCGACACTGCCGTCACCATTGCTATCGCGTGCACGATCCAGAACTAATTTCAGATAAGGCATAGCATCCTCCCCTATTTCATTCGCAGCCTCAGCCAAGACAAGCAGTAAATCGGCATAGCGATAATAAACAAAATTTGCATTGGTAGCTATCACCAAAGTAGGATCGGCATATTTCTTCCAGGCAGGATATTCCGAATCTTTGTTGATATAGTCTTGTCCTTTGCCTTTTTTAAGAAGAGGATATAACGCCACTCTATCCGGTTTGCCTTCTCTGGGGAAACGTGTCTTATATTCTGTATGAACAAAGCTGAACTCACGACGCGGGTCTCCTTCCTCAAACTGGTCAAAAGCCCGCTGCGTGGGACGGGTCTTACCCCAGCTCTTACCTTTAGCAGGCAGATTGCTCATCAAGCTATGCCCTGAAGGGAAAGTTGTTTCCGTCATACGCCCGTCATTGACAGAACCCGAAAACTGAATTTCAATGATAGATTCCTTATTATTCTTATTGGTGCTGCCATACATCTTGTCGAGCGTAACCAGTTCGTATCCGCCATGCTTATAAACATCCAATGCCGCATCATAGGCTTTTTGCCAGTACTCCGATTCTTCCTCATTGCCTGCCAATGTCAGATAAACTTTGGCCAATAATGCCTGAGCAGCATATTTATGCGGACGTCCCACCACTTTGTCCGCAGGCAGCGGAAGCTTGCTATAAGCATCCGTCAAATCGGAAATAATTTGTTTGTATACGTCAGCCACTTCCGCACGCGGTGTCTGCGCATCGCCATACGATGTCGGAGGCATTATTACCAATGATACCCTTCCAAACAAACGTACCAGATTGAAATAGGTCATGCCCCGCATCAGGTAAGCTTCTCCCGCAATTCTGTTCTTTTCCGCTTCGGAGGAGATAGCGCTTGTCTTCATACCTTCAATAATATCATTCACCACACGAATAGTCTTGTACATTCCGATATACATTTTAGTCATATTCGTATTTGTAGGCTCTATATTCATTGCGGTCAATCCCTTATCATTATCTTTAACGCTTACCCCCATTCCTGAAGTTACATTGACTACATGGAAATAGTTGAATCCGAAATAGTCATACTCCGCTAATGTTGAGTACGCACCTGACAAAACAGCATTTGCCGACCCCACCGTATTGTATATACCTTCTTTTTCAAAAGCTGTTTGAGGTGTCTCTACCAAGAAGTCGTCACAGGCAACCAGCCCGACAGCAAGACTGATTCCTATTATATATTTAAGTGTTCTCATTTGTTTCATTTTATTAGATTAGAAATTAGCAACCACACCAAATGTAAAATTACGTGCGGAAGGATAAGAGGTTAAGTCTATACCCATCCGGTCCACATCGTTGGCAAATGTGTTTACGTCCGGATCATATCCGCTATAAGAGGTAATGGTAAAAACATTAGAAGCTGTAAAGTTGAAAGTCAGGTTCTTGATGACGTTCGATTTCTTTAAGTTCAGCAGATAACTCAGAGACACCTGCGAAAGTTTCAGGTAGGAGCCGTCCTCTATATAACGGTCAGTCAACATGGATTTTGTTTCATAGCCCAGCCTCGGATAGGTATTGCTTTTGTTCTCCGGAGTCCAAGCCTGATAAAAGGCATCCTTGCGCACATTCTTATTAGCATTGTCCACCAATGTCTCGTCAATTAGATTGGCATTTATAATCTCGTTGCCCACTACACCATTGAAAGCAAGATCCAACGTCCATTGTTTATAACTCAAAGTTGTGTTTAATCCAAAGGTAAAGTCGGGATTCGGGTTACCCAAAATCACGCGATCATTATCATTTATCACGCGGTCTCCATTCTGATCTATATAACGGATATCACCCGGCAACATATCGGTTTTGGAATTTGCCAGTTTCAAAGGTTTCTTCTGGTTCTCCACGCTGTAATATTCTTCTTCTTGCATGATGCCGGCGGTCTGATAACCAACGAAAAGGCCGATAGAATGTCCTACGAGGAAGGCATTGGCCGGAAATTTATTGTCATTGCCGTTTCCTACATTCTCTCCCCAATATCCGCTTACGCTTTTAATCATACCGAAATCGCTGGGAGCTATACCCAATTCCTTAATAGTGTTCTTAGCAAATGAGATATTGCCGCCGATAGTCCAGTTCCAGTGTTTCTTGGCTACCGGTGTACCCTCGATGGTCAATTCAATTCCTTTATTCTCAATTTTACCGTTGTTTATCCACATTGTGGTATATCCGCTGGCATAAGGCAAAGCTATCTGCTGTAACAAGTCTTTTGTGGTCTTGAGGTAAGCATCTGCAGTAATGGTTAACCGCTGGTCGAAGAAGCCGAGATCTATGCCCACGTTGTACTGTTCGGAAGTCTCCCATTTTAAATCAGGATTGGGAATACGTTCCGGAATGATACCCGGCTCAAGCATACCTTCGGCCGTAGCATAATTGTTTCCGCCGACATATCCACCCAACGTCTGGTACGGAGAGATTGCCTGGTTGCCTACTTGTCCCCACCCTGCACGTAGCTTCAAATTGGAAATCTTGTCGAACTGCCGCATCCACTTCTCCTGATTGATGCGCCATGCCAAAGCAAAGGACGGAAAATAAGAGAAACGATTGGATTTATCGAACTTGCTCGAACCGTCGGCACGAAATGTGGCGGTCAGCACATAACGATTATCATAGTTGTACACGCCACGTGCCAACACAGAGAATAATTGCTCACCTGTTTTCTCCAGTTGATAAGGATATAGTTTTGCCGCATTTGAAATACCGTCGGCACGCAGTTCAGGAGAAAAGAAGTTCTCACCTACCACACCGGTACGCTTCACGTCTTTATTGTCGTAAACCACGCCTACTGTTCCATTTATAGTGTGTTTCTTCTTAAATGTATGATTGAACAATGCCAAAGCCTCCGTATTGTACGAACGGCTTGTCAGTCCGGCAACGCCCGCCTTGCCATTAGCTTCTGCACCTGTATGCGTCAATAATCCATACCACATGGCACGTTCTTTATTCTTATATACCATGCCTCCTTTCACACGAAACGTCAGCCACTTCAGCGCCTTTATATCCAGGCTCAAATTGGTATTGAACACATTTTCTTCGCTATCATCATCATAATCGGTAAACCAGGCATCGGGTGTAGTCAAGTTCTCATCGTACAAATCGCTCTCATTTTCTTCAGCTACGGCAGAACGATAGGGTTTGTACGAAATCATGTGACGGACGATACTGGTACGCGTATTTGCCAGCTTATCAGTGCCTGAAGTCATAGATGTCTTGATGGTACTGAAGAATGAATTACTTCTCAAAGTGATGCGGTTACCGATTTCCTGATCCAGATTAAAGCGGATGTCATACTTATTGACGTTGGTCTTGCGTATCACGCCTTCCTGATCCGCATATCCAACAGCCAAATAATAACCTGTTTTTTGGCTTTTCCCACTTACACTGGCACGATAGTTCTGTGATACGGCAAGACGAGTAGATTCCTTTTGCCAGTTGACAGGAGTACGTCCTTCCATAGTCATAGGAGTATCTCCATCCTCTTTGAAAGCATTATTGAAAGCTATATATTCTTCGGCATTCAACATCGGTATTTCACGCGCCAGTTTGGACATGGTGACATTGGCGCTTACCATAACGCTCGGTTTTCCGGTAGTTCCTTTCTTAGTAGTAATCAGCACTACGCCATTGGCACCCTGCGAACCATAGATCGCTGTGGCCGAAGCATCTTTCAGAATTTCTATACTCTCAATATCCTGCGGACTGATAGCTGCCAGCGGATTCTGCTCCTGCATACGGGAATTGCCGCCGGAAGTACCGGAAGCCATCGGATCCATAGTATCCCCCAAATCACTGATAATATTTCCGTCCACAACATAGAGTGGAGAGTTATTACCACGCAAGGAACTTGTGCCACGAATACGCACGCTGACCGATCCGCCGGGAGCTGCACTACCGGTAGATACCATAACACCGGCTGCTTTCCCCTGCAACATCTTATCAAATGAAGTGGCACGTGCAGCTTCCGCCTCATTGGTTTTGACGGAAGTCACAGAACCGGTAAGATCGCTCTTGCGCATGGAACCGTAGCCCACTACCACAACTTCGTCCAAAGCGGTCACCTCAGGTTCCATCTCCACAGTAAGAATAGTACGTCCCCGCAAAGGAATATGTTTGGTTTTATATCCGATATAAGACACAATCAAGACGCCTTCTTTCACATCGGGCACTTGCATGACGAATTTCCCGTCCATATCCGTAATAGTACCTACACCGGCAGCGCCTTTCAGCTGTACGGTGGCACCGATAACAGTCTCTTTATTCTCATCGAGCACTGTGCCTTCCACTTTGACGGCATGGGCAGCCATACTTGTCAGTAAAAAGAATGACAATAATAATAACAGTTGGTTTTTCATATATAAATAATTTAAGAATTATACTCTTCTACTTCTTTTCAATATATCTAATCAACACTTCTTTTATACGATTATAAGCCGGACGGGGGGTGCCGTCATTACGCCAGATACAACCGTTCCAAGCAGAATTGGCAGTGTCTTCATCACGTACGTTCCAGAAATTGACGCCTACCTTGCCTTGTTTATAATGTTTCAGTACCGTTTCTATCACCGTAGCAAAGGTTTCCGCCTGTTGTGCTTCAGAGGTGGTTTCCAGGTCTTTTATCCATACATTCATCTCAGTAATGTGAAACTCCAGGTTGTTGGCATGACACCAAGTGATGAAATCGTCCAAACGTTTCACATTACCCTCTGTCTTTTCCCAGCCGGTATCGATGTGTGCTTGCCAACCTATACCGTCTACCCGGCGACCTTTACCGCGCAGGTATTTCACCAGTTTTTTCATCTGTTCCCACACTACTTCTTCAAAGTTCCCATGCTGATTGATGATTTGCTTCACTCCAGGAGCATATTTATTACTAAGTGCAAAAGCCATATCTATATACAGAGGCGTGCGGATGTCGCTTGTCTCATCATATCCGATGATTGTCCATGGATTTTCCCATTTGTCCGTTCCCTGACGTGCAGCAAACCATTCTCCTCTCTTCTGTGGACCAAATACGGGATCATTTACATTCTCTTTCGCAATGGTCTCATTCACCACATCCATCCAACGGACATTAGGTTGGTTGCCGTAACGCACACAAAGCTGAGTCATATACTCTTCGAGCATCTTTACCAGTTCTTTACTTGTACGTTTATCCTCTTTCACCCATTTAGAACATTGCGGACTGATAGGACCATGTATACGAAGCAACTGCCCTTTTTCTTTAGCATGCAGTAAATAAGCATCGGGGTTGTCCCAACGCCATGAAGTAAAAGTCGGGTGAATATAACTCTGCTTGAAATCATTGGAAGGGGTGATGTAGTTGAATTCTCGATCGGCTATCTCGGTAGATAATTGTCCTAATGACTTTGCATGATTCGCTATGCCCAGATAGAACTTATCAGAATAATATTTCTCTATAATTTCGCGAAAGGTTAGTTCCAACAAATTTTCGTCTTTGTTTACCAAAGGCTTAACCGGACCCACCTCAGAAATTCCTGCCGAGCAATCCACCTGTGGAAACAAGAGCGTAAACATAAGAATGAATACATAATGTAACAAAGTGTTCTTCATAACAATCATTTAAATACTAAATTTATTGGCATATAAAAGTATCTTTTCGATACTGCAAATATAATGGAATGGTCCTTTGAGATACTCCTCCTTTTTGCTCTATAAGGTTTGAAATCTGTTTTTTTGGAACAAATCAATCAAAAATCAATCATTAACGGCTCTGTTTATATTTCTGCGAAATTGTTTGATACACATTTAAGAACCTATTTTGATACATACCATATCAGATTTTCATCCTACGAAAAAAAAACATCCTCCTACCTAATTCGAAAAATCGGCCTTTTAATGATATTGAAGCAAAAGCAACTTATCAGAACTCTCCCCGGAACCGGATAAATAAGAAAACCGGTTCAATGATTAAAAATCAATAGAACCGGCTAAATTCATAAATCAGTCAAGTCTTTTTATGGCTGCACCTTATTGTTCCCAACTAAGTTTTGGATAAACAATTGTTGTTCCTCCTTCACCATACGCGCCTATACTTCCCCAAGCTGCGCCAACAGGCCATGTGGGCCAAGCATCTGATGTAAATTTTATTGCTCCGGTGGAAGTTTTCTTAGCCGCCTTATCAAAATAAGTATCTGTAACAACAGCACTCCCTGAAGCCAAGATAGCATCTGCAACAGCTGCATCACTAGTACTTTTCGTCAACGTAACGCTTGCACTTACGTAGCAACGAGTAATAGTAAACGAAGCACCTTCAGCAACTTTACCGCAAATACCGCCGACTTTATCCGGAGAAGTTGCCTCTGTATTGGTTACCTTCGCTGCATTGTATGAATCTTCAATAAGAACAGTACCGGCAACTATTTCTCCGATAAAACCACCGACATTGCTTCCTGTTGCCGATTTAGTTTTCACAACCGTTGAGTTTGCTCCCATTTTACAAGCCTTCACAGTTAGAGTTCCACTTTCCACTTTACCACAAAGGCCTCCAACCACTTCACTGCCTGCAAGATTCAGGCCGTCGCACAGTACATTGGTAATATTTACAGAGCCACGTGAAATTCCACAAAGGCCTCCCGCTACGCCACTTTTGCTAAAATTCTTCACATCCTGTATTCTAATGTCTGTAAGCGTTGCTCCTTCTACAACCCCGAACAAACCCGTCGCAGCCATATTGTCATGAGTTACAATCAACCCGCCAATCGTTTTTTCATTTCCATCGTACGTTCCTTTGAAAGGGTGTTCGGCAGTACCGATACATATTTTATCAGTATCTGTATTCAATGCAATTTCTCCTGTTTGTATATAATAAGCATTACCATAACTTAGTCCTGTTTCACTCCCCGGTACAGCCTCTCCCGCATTCACCAATTTCATCAATTTCTTTAAATTATCTACTGAAGTAAGCTGAAAAGGCTCACCTTGCGTTCCTTTGCCGGCGAAAGCAGGAACATCAGGTTTCACATCTTCATCGGTATCTACCGTAACATCAGCATCAGCCCATGTATCTGTTATTTCTGTTTCCACTTTTACGCTCGGACCATCAGGAAGCGGTGCTACCAACATATAAGAACCACTTACAATGGTACGCTTATTTTGATGAACAGGCAAATTGGGAATGCCATCTTTTGTAAACGTTGCACCTTGACTATCTTCCCCTGTTAAAGAAAGTCCGCTTATTGAGTATCCTCCATCACCGGTTGTCGCAAAAATATAATCATAAAAAATTGTATAATCCTGACTATCTGCATTACCTGCCAAATTTTGATCATTGGCAGTTACTGCATGAACATCGGCACTACGGGTAGAACCTGTTGCCACATTGAAAGATTTAGGAACATTGTACGATACGGTAAAAGATGCACTTTGCGTATAAGCAACCTGTTGCTTTTCTTTCAATACCAACTTACCGACAGCACGTTTCAGTTTTTGGGTTTCAAGTATGGCTTGTTGAGCAGTTTTCTCAAAATCATAGCTGCCATAGAAAGCATCGCGAGAATCATCATTCAACTGATAAGCCTCAGGAATGATCATTACATTCTCCAAGTCTTGAGTATTATAATATTTATCGGTATATGTGTCAGCTTTTGTAGCCTGAGTTGCTACATAATCAGCCCAGAACAGTAAACGGTATTTTCCTTGTTCCTGTAATTCAAATTCAAAAGAAGCCGTATTGTCTCCATTTGCCAACTGCTCCATGCGGTGCTTTATGGTTTCATAACTTTGTTGGGTTTCATTGTAACTCCTCACTTCCATGATATAGCGAAGCTCTACTCCAGAACCTGCACGAGTAATAGGAGTCAGTGCTACTTCGGGTACATTAAAAGAAACAAGCACTTTTTTGCCTTCCTCCAATGCCTTCAATTCATCTTCTTGTTGTGTACATGCTGCGAACAGGCAGAGTAATGTACAAAAAAACATCGTAATCTTATTCATTCTATTATCTATTTAAGTTTAACAAATCTTTTAATCAATATCTACATTAATATCCTCATCGAACTCTACATCGACTTCTATACCTGAAGACTGCTCAGAGGTAAGAAAATTATTTTTCAGTGTGGTAAGGTACCCTTTCCTGTAAGGAACTTGCATATTCTTCACTTGATTGAGTAAATTACCTCCCTCATCTTTAATATCCAAAGTAACAATGGCATTAGTTCCCTCCTCGCCTACAAAAATAAAGTCAGTGGCAATTTGCAATCCTCCTTCCAACCTTTCCGCCATAGAGAGAGGAACCACAAAAGAAGTACCCATTTGAGAACGCATGGGCAATCCGGTAAGCGCATTGAATCCCATAGGAACATAAAAACTGTAAGTAAAAGTAACAGTAGCCTTTTCCGCTACTTTCTTCCCATGCTTCTCCACAAAATGCTCATAGTCCGTAGCAATGATCCGAATAGGTGAAGCAGCACGTTCTAAATCAATGCTTACTTGGATTTTTTTATTCCATTCATTGCTGTATTCAGATAGGTTAAGTAACGCTGTGCCATAAAGAGCATCGCGATAAGCACAATTTCCCTGATAAGGCTCCAAACTATAAATATCAGTCAAGGCAGTTGTATTATAAAAATAATCTTCACCCGTACCCACTTTTATATAATCTGTCCATACTACCATTGTATAGTCCAGCGGTTGCACATTCAGGTTTATAGGCAGACGAAAGGCTTCTTCCTTTGTTCTCACTTCGTCTATAATAATCACTTTACGTTCGGCAGGCCTTAATAAATCGTCTTTACGGTAAAGGTCGACAATGAAACGACGATAAAAATCAGATCCCGCACGCGACTGCGTAACGAAAGGATCTATAGTAAAATCAAGCGATACGTTCACTTCTACATTTACTTTGGTCGGATCAACCATGCCCCCGGGAGCCAAAGGATCCGGAGATTCATGGAAACAACCTGTAAGCAGACAGAGCATGACCAAACAATTCAACCTGTTGAGTATGTTTTTTTTCATTGCTATATTTTTTAGAAACGATAAATAAGAGAAAGTCCCAAACGGGTGATTCCCCAAATAGATTTATTTTCCGAACCGATGAGCAATCCATTCTTCACATTGAAGAACTTTTCATAAGAAGCCCGCATATATCCTGCCCCTAAGGTGAATTCGGCTCCCCAATGTTCTGAAAGAGGTAGCTTATAGCCATAGCTTAGACCGGCTCCAAGCAATGCTTCCATATTTTGATAGCGATACTTATTCCATCGCATATTATACCACGAAGCCATTATATGGATTCCAGAAAAATGTCCCTTACCCACTTGCCCAAACCAATACCTGACCTCAGGCTGAATGGTAAATTGTTGCAAGGCATGTTTTTCACTGACCTCCCATGGACTGTAATAAATAGGAAGTTCAACAGACAAATGACTATTAACTTGCAGTTCTGCAGCTATATTCACGGCTCCCAACGCCCACCCCGCAAGATTCGTTTTCAAAGCTATGTATCGTTCTCTAACCGGACACTTTCCTGCAGAGCTTTTTTTATCAACACTTTTCTGAAATCGACTCTCCTTTGTTTTCACAGTAGTGTCTAAAACGGCAACTACCACTTCATTATCCTCTTGTTTTGTTTCAGGAACAGGATGCAAAACAGGATGTTTTTCTACAGCAGAAGTTTTCACCCGGACAGCCGGCTTTGGGGAAGAGCTTCTTTTTAAAGAGAAGCTTGTTTTGTCTGTATGTTGCATCCTACCGGAAGTGTCTTCTACAAACAACGATACACTGTCGTTTTCAACAGTCTGCACCGTTTTTGTCATAACTTCTGTTTTATTTTCGGTCACAACTTTCTTTCCACTTTTATTATCGCACGCACTCAGAGCCAGGACCAACGCGACAAGTAATAAACAAGGTAAGCGTAAAACGCTACATGTATTTCTCATTTCCATTCATAATATTAAATTCATAGCAAATATGGGCTTTTTATTTACCACGCAGGTTTCTTTACTGTTTTTTCAAGTTTTATTTTCGTTCTATCACTCTCTATTCCAATGTAAATACGGATAATGAGAAAGGCCGGGCTGTATGCCTGCTCACATCTGTTGTTTCCTCCTTCTCTATGCCCCTGCCCATACTCACATTATTTTCATAAGGAATATCACTCCAATATTGAGTTACTTTCACATTATCACCGGATGAGAAAATTCCACTAAAATCTATCTCTGTTTTAGAAGTGGAAGCAGAATTGAGCAACAATACAACTTTCTTGCCGGTCTCATTTGTAAACTGCCAACCATACAATTTAGCGGCAGCATCAGCATTGGCAACATCACTGACCGATACTGATATTTGAGTTGCAATGGTAGCTCCCTTTATTGCACGCAGCAATTCACCATAAACAATACCTACTGAACTCAGCTTCGTCAGTTCGGCGGTAAGCACTCCTGGTTTAAGTGTGATGTGTTGCAACTGAATGGTCTCTACTTTGTCCGCCCAATTAATCCATGACATTGACATAGCAAGATACTCCAGCCCCGTCACCCAACGACCGCATAAGGCATTCCCAGCCTCTTCCAACCCATATTCGGTAATCCATAGTTTTTTCCCTTCAGGAACTCTTTCATAATCTGCCTGAACACTTTTCACGTACTTAAAGCCTTCAGCTATCATATTCTCGGCAGTAACAGCATCACTGATAACAGCTTGACTACCGACTTCTTTTTTTATATAATGATGCTGAACAATACCATCTACATTTTTACTAAACTCCACACTGGTTTTTAAAGCGTTAAGGATAGCACTGTTCCAGACATCTCGCGATGAACTCTGTTTCTCTCCACCTTTACTGGTACAAAGAATTACTTTCATTTCAGGATACACCTCCTTTATCTTGGCAGCAATAACGGGGACATGTTTTAAATATTGTTCAGGATTAGCTGTATAAATGCCATAATGTTCAGCCTTATTGAAATAAAGTTCATTACCCAATTCTACGGCAACCGGAAGGTTGCCTTTATCTTTAAATTCTTTTAATGCGGCCAGCGCATCTGCAATTTTCGCTTGCAAAACCTCATCACTGCGAAGTTTAGTGTCATCAGTTTCCTGACTAAATCCTGTTGCAGGAGTAGGATGTACCATGTTCATCACATATACAATCTTCGTATCTTTTGTATTCTCCCCCTTTTTTAATCCGGACACCAAATCTCCTATCAGATATGAGTTTTTAATTTCTTTCCCCATAACTCCTCCTTTACTCCAGTCCCAGGAATTGGCAAGCGTTCCTCCCGGATAGCGCACAATACTTGGCGACATCCAATTTACCATATCAGTAAAAGACTTTACAGTCCATCGGGGTCCCTCACTGGAGCGCCCATTAAACCCACCAAATAGTTTGGAAAGAGTCTTTTTATTATTACTCAAAGAAACTGTAAAATTAGTAAATGCAGGATTTTCATTTTCTGATGATATGAGCATATTGGTTCCTTTTACAACAGTAGGTGTATTCTGCTTTATTGTAATAGCCTTAGTGGCAACGGTATTATTCGTATATTCAACATTATTCGCATTTTTTCCTTTCAAAGAAATACTTCCAAGGGTATAACCTGCCTTAGCAGCAAAAAGATAATCATAGCACAAAGTATATCCTCGCTTTTCATCATAATCTCCCACCAATGGCAAATCCGTATAAGAAACGTTATACACATCTGCTCCTGTCTGCTTCCCTTTTTCTACACTGAATACGGAAGGAACAGTATAAGTAACAGATAATGATTTGCTTGCCTTGAAAGCTTGTTCGCTCCTTTCTGTCAATATTAACTTTGCCATGGCGCGTTCCAATATCTGTTTATCCATCAGTAATCCTTTACCGCTTTCTTTCACAAAATCACAAGATGCATAAAAAGCATCACGGAACTCTGTATTTATTTCATAAGCAGCACTATTAATTGTTACAGCTTTTAAACCTTGATAAAGGGTAGCACTTTCTTTTGTATTGTAATACTTGTCTGCATAGTATCCATTTACATCAGCAACGGCACCGGCATCAATATAGTCTGCCCAAAACAACAAACGATATTCTCCAGGCTCTACTTCAAAAGTAAAAGTTGCACCGTAGGTATTCTCTGTCTTTAATTCACGACGCACCACCATTTTAGTAGTATTATCAGCATCAAGCTGCCATGCTTCCATCACAAAACGTAAAGCCACTCTACCTCCGGCACGTGTAGAAATAGGATCCAGCAAAACATCGGTTATTTTTGGCATGATTTTAACTTCATCTGTATTCACAGCCGCTTCAAACTCTTCTTCTTGCTGAGTGGTACAGGCACTGAAAAAAGACAATGCCAGCATACACCACATAATTACTTTGTTTCTATTCATCATCATTGATTTATTATGTAATATTTTTAGTATTATCCGCCCCAACAGGAGAGTTCGGAGTTTCCGAACAAGAAAACAGAAAAGATATGGAAAAAAATCCGGTAGTCAGCAAAAGCCACTTCCGCCAAGGAGAAAACAGGTTCGTCATAGCTGATAGTTCTAAGGTTTGATACAATAAAAAAGCTGTGGCAAATGTACTTACTTTGCCACAGCTCAGGGTTTCATTATTATTTAAAGGAGTTTGATTTCTAATCAAATCATACAGATTCTTTATCTTGCCACTTTCTTACCCACTTTCTTCTTTTTATTCTTCGGTTTCATTTTCTCTCCACCTTTTTTATTTCCTTTAATAGAAACAACTTCCAGCTTATCCATAGGTATGAAAGCTCTCAATTTCGCCGCACTAGCTTCATTTCCACTAAATATATTTTGCAATTCTCCATTGTCAGCATGCAGGTTGATTAGCATCTCACCACCCCCCATGCCGTCAAACAAGGTGTACTTCACCTTATCATCAATTACAGTAAGAAAGCCCTGCCCCTCTACATAAAGTTTACTACGCAATACACCTTTTCCCTGCCCTTTGACACGCTGTGCCAAAGATATTCCATCAGTGTGAGGTGCTTCAATATCTGCCAGTTCACAAATAGTAGGGAGCAGATCCACTCCGTTGCACACTAAAGAGTTGTCACGAGTGCCGGCCTTGATTCCAGGACCGCAGAAAACAAAAGGCACACGCTGACATTCCTCATAAGGAACACCTTTCGTCACCATCTGATGCGCTCCTTGCATTTCTCCATGATCAGACGTGAAAATAATAACCGTATTTTTCTTCAGTTCCGGATTTCGGTCGAGTGCATCAACAATATGACCTATATGACTGTCCACCAACGAAACCAGCTGTCCGTATGTCCAACGATACTTACGCCAATAATATTCGGGAAAGTCTTTAGAAGGAGATTTTTTTTCGGCAGGATAAGCAGTGGTCTTAGCAAAGTTGAAAGGTAAGGCAGGAGCATACTTCTTATAAAAATCGACCGAATCGATAGCTGCGGCACGAGCGCGCATTTGACGTACACATTCAGTGATGACCTGTTTACGTCCTCCCTTATCCTCTACTATCGGTGAAAGTCCGGTGGAGCTCTCAAGACAGATATCATGTGGGTTCAGAAAAGAAGCCACGAGCAAGAACGGTCTGTCGAGTGCACCTTTTTTCAAAGCAACTGCTTTTTCATCCAAAATGCGTGCAGCTTCTACTCCCAGGGCGTCCCGTTCATCCTTAGTATAATAGTTTTCAAAACCATATCCCACAGGAGCAGAAAAATGTCCTTTACCTGTCTTTCCGGAAAAAGGCAAATGTACCTTCCCCCCATAATAAGTATCGTAACCGTTACGAGCAAAAACGCCCCCCATACCATTGACAGCAAGCATTGGACGCACTTTCACTTCCTCAGCAGCGGTACAGCGATTATCACGTATATTATATTGCCCGCCATACATACCTGTAAAAAGCGAAAAACGGGAAGGAACGGAAACCGGATTAGCACAATAAGTACGCGTAAAGGAAATACCACTCTTAACCAATCTATCTATATTGGGAGTCGAGAAGTAAGAACCTCTATACATATCAGAGTGGGCACCGATAGTGTTGTACGATTGTTGGTCAGTCACAATCAATATAATATTAGGTCTTGCTTGCTGTGCAGCAATCTGCATGACGGGAAACGCCATGACACCCAGAGAAAGTTTCTGTAAAATATTCATATACCGTATGTTTTCAAATATCATTATTTTTTAGCAGCCTTACGAACAACTTTCTTCTCCGCCTTTCGAATAGCTTTTTTGGCAGCCTTAGGATCTGAAGCCTTGTCGCCCGGATTCAGTTTGCCATCATTATGGTTCATTGTCTTGGAATCTGCCATTTTTACACCGGCAGAAGTACGCCATGCATTTATTTTTGCCATCATCTCTTTGACTATTTCGGGTTTCTTAGCCGCCAGATTGTGAGTTTCACCCGGATCGGTTTGTAAATCATATAACTCTATGCGGTTCTGACGATAGAAGTCAATAAGTTTGTACCGCCCGCTACGAACGGCAGACGAGACATAATCACCCGTAGAAGTAGGCCGCTGCGACGCCTTGTGCCAAAAAAGATCACGCTCTTGCAATGATTTTTGCTCTTTTCCTGTCAGTAAAGGTTTCAAGCTGACTCCGTCCAACTCGGCTTTCGGATCAACAGGAGCATCGCATAGATCTGCCAATGTAGGTAACAAATCGTAACTGACAACCGGCACATCCGATTTGACTTCTTTCTTCTGTCCGGGAAGATGAATAAGCAAAGGAACACGCAAACCACCTTCATAAAGGTGTCCCTTACCCGCTTTAAAAGGCAGGTTGGTAGTGGCAAGCTCGCGATTATTATTTCCTCGGTTGGAAAGCCCTCCATGATCGGAGATCAGTACAATAATCGTATTATCATACTGGCCTGTCTCCTTCAAGGTCTGTATCATGTGACCGATTCCCTCGTCTACCGATTCTATCATGGCGGCATAAACCGGATGATCTTGTTGTGTTTTCGCCACACCGGCTTCCTCTTTCTTCATAGGATCTTCACCCAGGCCCAGTTTCCGAACTTTGGCACGATAGCGTTCTGACACCTCTTTCTTGGCTTCAATAGGAGTATGCACAGCATAGAAACTACAAACAGCAAAAAACGGCTTGTTCGATGTAGAAACAGACTTCAGATAATCCACCGTTTTGCGGGACATATAATCAGTGAGATATTCACCGGGCTTCGCATCTTCCATTCCATAGATAAGTTTGTCAGGATTTGTAGCATTTGGCTTGTTGAAAGGTGCAAAGTAAGTTCCGGTAGATCCCGCCTTACCGGCTCCTATATTGATGTCAAACCCTTTATCCTGCGGCATTGTTTTTCCGTCACTCAAATGCCACTTTCCTATAATAAAAGTTTGGTAACCAGCCGCTTTAAAAGGCATGGCGATACAGTAGCTTCCAGCATCAACCTTACGATCATCGCTTTTTGCTCCTGCCTGCGGACGGGCACAATGGCGCCCCGTAATTAACGAATAGCGTGAAGGTACACTGCGCGGATATGCAACATAACCTTGTGAAAAAACGGTAGATTGTTCCGCAAGCCGGTCAATATTGTGCGTTTCATAGAGTTTCGAACCGGTAAGTGAAAGGTCATGCGCTCCCCAGTCGTCTACTACCAGCATTAACACATTAGGTTGCTGTGCTACTTTCTGCGCACATAAGCTGCCAAAAGGGAGAACGGCTCCTGCCGCTACCAGCCCCATGGTTGTTTTTAACAAATCGTTCATAATCACCTATTTTAATATTTTTATTACTTTTCTATCACTTCTTTCTCACAATAACCGGATATGTAATAGCATACGGGAGTATTGTTACCGGGCTGACGGTAAGCTCCGCACTTAAAATAGTAACCGTCTTCATCATTACGTCCCACTTCTACCGAACGGTTACGAAGAAGATTTATAACCTTATGTTTGCCGTTATCTTCCCACTCCATTATTATGGAAAGCCTCCCCGGATACCTCACAGAGTCATACTCTTTGTTATAGGATGTCCAATGTACATTTATCTTAAAGCCCACCCATATATCTTTCGGAAAATCCGTCCATGGCAGTCGACTGGCAATAACAGAACTTTTAAAGCGAGTTGATACCGGAATCATTACCCCTGCCAGACCAACATCAGCATCACAAAGCTCTTCTGTGTCGGTCAGCCACTTGCGGTCAGAGTTTGCCTTCACATAAAAAAAGCCGTCAGCAAATCCGAAAGCAAGCACTGGTTGCCCACCATGATCGGCGGTCCACCCGTTAGGCTTTCCTTTTTCATAACCCATTCCTTTTCGAAAAACAATATTCTTCTCCGCATCGGCAAAGCCATGAACACCCGGCCGCAAATAGTTACCCTCAGTATCGGCAATAAGGGTACGCGTAGGCATTCCATGCCATTGGGCAAAAATGACATCCGCATCCGGTTCCATACTACCGGGCACAAGTATACGGAAAACATACTCCATATGCGCCCCCTGGCTGCAAGCGCCTTTACCGGAATAATGTACCGTTTTGCGCCGACGTGCCTGCTCAAATGAAGTCTCATTTTTGTAATCGGATGCTACGGCATAACAATAAGATAGCTCTGCACGCGCCACCTTTTGTCCGGGAAACAGCCCTTCGATCGTATTGTCGCCACTACGCAGTTCAAAACGATAAGCCGGCTCTCCTAAGGGTAGCAAAGTAGTATCCCTTCCTATTGCATAATCATTTTTCAAGCCTACCGCTACCCATTGTCCGTCTATTATATATTGTGGATCTGCTTTCTCAGTCTGTATGTTGACACGTTTTTTTATAGGGATCCACGAAGCTGTCCTTCACATCCCATCGATTCTCACTTTCTTATACTCGCCCCAATATTCTTTCATCTGTTTCAAAGCAGCTGCATATTGAGGATCGCCAGCAACATTCACAGTTTCATTAGGATCCTTTTCATAGTCGTAAAGTTCTTCGCCCAATATTTTTTCAACATCCAGTTTACGATTACGCCAATCCACCCAAACGGTATAACGATAACGGCTGTCACGAAGCGAATACCCCATTTTCCCTACTCTTGGATACTGACTGGCGGCATAGGGTTTAATGACTTTCGCATTTTTTTCACCTTTCACAATCCGCGCAAGGCTCTCTCCGTCCAGGTTAGCAGGTTTAGCCATACCTGCCAAATCGCATACCGTAGGATATATAGATAAAAATTCAACGGGGGCCGTAACTCTTCTCTTTCCCCGGGCAGAGGGGTCAATAATCAGCATCGGAACATGGGTGGCATGTTCAAAGTTGGTATGCTTATTCCACAGGCCATGATCACCCAAGTGCCATCCATGATCACCCCAAAGCACGATAATCGTATTTTCCAGTTCTCCGCTATCTTTCAAGGCATCCAACACCTTTCCTACTTGTGCATCCATATAAGAGATACAAGCATAATAGCCATGTATCAGTTCACGAGCTTTCTCATCAGGAATTTTAACATTGTCTATATCCGAAAAAGAAATCAGGGGAGGAATATCGCTATACGACTGCAACTCACCGCAATTGTGGTAAGCAAATGCCGGGCTATTAAGGGCCCGTTTCCGATAAGCCGCCAACGGCATATTTTCACGTTGATAGAGTTTCCAATACTTCTCGGGGGCACAAAATGGCAAATGCGGTTTCTTAAATCCTACTGCAAGAAAGAAAGGCTTATCAGACTTATATTTAGCGAGGAATTTCACCGCACCATCCGCTACCGCACCATCTGTATAGGCATTATCAGGAACGGGTGCACACTCCACCGTCGGTTTCACATATTCTTGAATGTATTTCTCAATCAGGTTCTTCTTTTGCAAACCTTGTTCCTCGGCTTTCTTGCGGTATTTATAGTAGAGCTGCCGCGTCTCTTTATCCTGATAATGAGACATGACGGGTTTTTCATATTTCTCATTCAAATATTCCTCATAATTCATAAAAGGCTGTGACCACGAAAGAGCATCTGCCTGCTTGTCCACCGAACGCGGATCATATATCTTCCCAATACCGGCCACTGTATATCCGCCTTCCTTGAAAAGCTGCGGCAATGTGACAACATCCGGATTCTGTGAACGAATCAATGTTTTCAAATCCCACACACGCGTACGGTCGGGGCACCAACCTGTAAGCAAGCTGGCACGTGTAGCTGCCGAAACCGCCTGCTGACAATATGCCGAGGTGAACACAACGCCACGTTCAGCTAACCGATCGATATTGGGCGTCTTTGCCAGCGAGTCGCCATAACAGCCCAGTAAAGGCTTCAAATCATCTACCGCAATCATCAACACATTTTTTCTTAATTGAGTTTGCTCACCATCCGCGTTTATTTCAGAGGCTGCCATTACCTTTTCCGAAGATGCGCCACCTGCTACCGCCGCCAAAGCCAACGAATACAAAGTAAAATTTTTCATAATCCGTATTTCATTTTATAAATTATTTCTATCCTGCATCTTACCCCTCGCAACAGTTTCATCGCGTACGGCATTTTCTTATTCAAGGTTTTTAACCAAGTCTTTCCGTTGGACAAAGATAGCGAAAGATGTGGTCTGAAAGGTTTCAAAATCGGCGGAAGAGGTTTGTTTTCTGATTTATCAGTTGAGGCACAGCGGTAGAAGTATTTCTTTTCATTATCTTTGCCTTCCGGGGAATTCCAACAAAAATCAGATTTGAAACCATGAAACAAACCATCATCCTGCTTCTGCTATGGCAGTTCTGCACCGTCCTATCCGTATATGCCTTACCCTTCAAAGAACTGTCCACCACTGCCGGACTCAGCAACCGGAGAGTGCTGGCATCTATAAAAGACGGTGACGGCTATATTTGGTTCGCCACCCGTATGGGGATAGATCGCTACAATGGCGAGAGCTTTACAAACTATAAACTCGCCGACAGTCCGGACATCCCGGAAGAACATCCCAAAGGCATATTCATCAATGGGCAGAACGAAATTTATGCTTTCAGTGAACACAATATATATAAATATTCTTACGATAAAGACCGCTTCTCCAAGCAGAACACTTCGGGCATTCCACGAAGAGAGACCATTAACACCGTTACGGCTGATCCCTCAGGACACTTTTGGATAGGCACCAATGCGCATCTGTACCGGCTTATGAAAAGCGACTCCATTGTCCGCCCCGTGAAGCAGAATGTATCAGTGTACTGTATTCTTTTCCAAAACAACCAGTATGGCTGGTTTGGAAGTTCCAAAGGAGTTTTTCATCTGCTCGGGCAGGAGGACGAAAGCTATCTGCCCCAAAAAGACAAGAATTTGGCAGTACTCAATACCAAACGCATACAATCATTATACCACGATACACTCACCAACTATCTTTGGATAGGTACTTTTGATAACGGAATATACATATACGACAAGAACCAGCGCAAACTAAAAACCGTCGGCAACACTCCCGGCCGTTCACTACCCACACGAAGCATTACCTGTATAGGTACCGACCGCATATGGGCGGGAATAGACGGAAGCGGAATACGGGAATACAACCGTTTTAACGGAAAGTTTAAAACCGAATATTCCCAAAACGCAGCCGGATACAATCATATAAAAGTAAACAACATCTACCATATTCTTGACAACGGAAATTCCGTCTGGATTTGTACTTATACAAGTGGTGTATTCGTTCACAACAAAAGCCGTATGATAAATACTTTTTATACCCATGCCGAAAACAAACCGCAATCTCTCATCAATAACCACGTTAACTGTATATTGGAAGACAGACAAAACCGTTTATGGCTGGGAACCAATTCCGGCATCAGCCGCTACGACCGCAACACCAATATCTGGAAACATTTCTTACAGGACAGTTCAAACGGAAATGCCATTGTGCTATCATTGTTTCAAGACAGCGAAAACAATGTGTGGGCGGGCGGATACGCATGCGGTGTAGTCCGCATAGACACGAACGACCAGATTCATCCCTTGCAAACTTTGCCCAGCGGACCAGCCATGCCCAAATACGTCTATGCCATTTCCCAAGACAATGACGGAGACATATGGTTAGGCGGAATTATCAACAACCTCACCAGATATAAACCTTCAGACCAATCCATCAAGCAATATCCTGTCAAAGACATCAACCAGATACGTCCTTATGGAAAAGACACCTTGTTGTTGGCGACATCCAAAGGTGTACTGTTTCTGAATAAGACCAACGAAAAGATCAGCCAACCCACTCCACCGGAAAAAGGCATTATCACCAAGGCCAACACATTAAGCATATGCGTATTGCCCAGCACCCCCACCCAATTGTGGTTCGGTACCGAAGGGCAGGGTGTGCTTTGTTATGACTTAAACGCCTGTAAATGGAAACAATATACACAAGCCAACGGTCTCTCTTCAAACAGCGTCTGTGGAATACAGCACGATACTCAGGGACGCCTATGGATAGGTACTGAGAACGGGCTGAATTGTCTGTTGCCCAAACACAACTGCATAGATGTATTCTATGAGCCTGACGGACTGCCCAGCAACACCTTCAACCTACGCTCTTACGCCCTACTCCACAATGGAAATATCGCGTGGGGAACGCCCGAAGGTGCTTTCGAACTGATACCCGATGAATTCAACCGTAAGACAGGAGAGAACTACAATTTGCGCTTCGAGGAGTTTGCCTTATTCAACAGGCCTGCACACCCTTCGGATGTAGAAACTCCGCTTCATACCACTATCGACCGCAGCAGCCATATCACCCTTGACCACAACCAACATTCCTTCTCTTTTCGCTTTCTGAACCTGGGTTACCTGAATGCTGCCAAAAATATGTATAGCTGGTATCTGGAAGGATTTGACAAGGAATGGAGCCTGCCCACCGACCATCATCATGCCGTATACACCAACATCCCTCCCGGCAAATATACTTTTCGCGTGAAAGTGTTCAACGGCAGTGACGACAAGAACTTTCAAGAAAGAGCCATCCACATGACTATCCGGTCTCCCTGGTGGAACACACGAATAGCATGGACAGCATACGTCATAGCCGCCATCCTTATCATGTACTATCTTGTCAGGGCATATAAGGACAGGCTGGAAGCCAGAGACTCGGACCAGAAAATACGTTTCTTCATCAACATAGCACACGATATCCGCACCCCACTCACCCTCATCAAGGCTCCTTTGAATGAAATCGAAGAAGAGCCCCTGACAGAAAACGGACATTCGGCACTGGCATTGGCACAACGTAACACAGAAAAGCTGCTGAACATGGTAACACAACTTCTCGACTTCCAGAAGATAGAAAGAGAAGCCATGAGCCTTCAAGTGGAAGAGACCGAAATAAACTCCTTTGTCGGCAATGCCGTCAGCAATTTCGAACCACTCGCCCGCGAAAAGCAGATAAGCCTGCACCTACAGCTTACGCCCGAAGAAAGCAACAAAGTATATATAGACCGGCGTAAATTATCTATCATAATAGATAATCTTTTATCCAATTCCATAAAATACACTTGCCAGCATGGAAATGTGTGGATTAAAAGTTCGGTAGCTTCCGGCAGGCTGGCCATCGAAATTACCGATGACGGAATAGGAATCTCCCCACAGGCTCAAAAGAAACTGTTCAACCGCTTCTACCGGGCCGAAAATGCCACCAACTCCAAAGAGACGGGCAGCGGCATAGGACTGTTGCTGACCAAGAAGATGACATTACTTCATAAAGGAAGTATCAATTTCTCCAGTAATGTAGGAGCAGGTACTACTTTCCGTATAGAACTGCCAGTACAGAAAAACGATTACGCAGAAACGGAAATCATCAAAAAAGAGTTTGAACAGCATCCCAAACCCCATACCGAACAGACCGCGGAGGAAACCAACAAACTGAAACTGCTTGTGGTAGAAGACAATGAGGAACTACGTGGGTATCTGGCACATTGTCTCAACCGCGATTACCGTATCATAGAGAGCGCTGACGGTCAAGCTGCTTTAGATATCATTCACAAGGAAAACCCGGACTTCATAATCTCGGATGTAATGATGCCCGTTCTTTCAGGCATCGAGTTGTGCAGCCGACTGAAGTCCAATATCGAAACATGCCATATTCCGATCATCCTGCTCACCTCACTTGCCGAACGCGAAGATATTATAAAAGGACTCAATGCAGGAGCCGACGACTATATCACCAAACCGTTTGACCTCTCCGTCCTGAAAACCAAAATAGCAGCCATTATCAACAACCGCCGGCTTTATCGCAAAAAGTACATTGACAAGTCGGCTTTCAGTGATGAGACTTCAGTTATCAACGAACTGGACAGGAAATTCATGTCGAAATTGGTAGAATATATCGAAGAGAAAATGATGAACGAAAACTTTTCCATAGATACACTTGCCATGGAAATGGCGATGAGCCGTTCCGTATTCTTCAAAAAGATAAAATCGCTGACCGGACAGAATCCGCAAGAGTTTATCCGGGACATCAAGATGAAAAAAGCCGCAACTTTGCTGAACGAAAAGAAATACAGTATCGGAGAAATAGCCTACCTCACCGGCTATCCTAACGCCAAATATTTCAGCACAGCTTTTAAAAAATACTACGGAACTACCCCAAGTACATTCATTGCCGGAGACCAGCCTGCAGACCCCTTATAAAAACTGCAACAACCCGGACAACAACTTTTCTATAAGAAAAAAGTGCAAAGTCAGGCATGGGTTATTCCACATTTTTTACCACGTCTAATTTTCTTGTCCTCCACTTTCCCCACCCTCTTCAGAGCACCTTCTGAAAGGGGGTACAATGAGTCAGTGACTGAAAGGCATTGACTCCCTGACTGAATGCCTTTCAGTCACTGACTCATTCCCGTTCGTTCGATGAGTGAAATAAAAACGGTTCAAGAAACCGATGACATTACCTGCTTTTTGTTGGAATATTTCCAACAATCATCTCCAACGTTTCCCCTTCGGCAAACAGTCCTTCCTCCGCCTGTATCATCCGCTTCTTCAGACGGAACTTCTGCTGGGATACGGAAGAGGAAGATACGGCAGTGAAAGCGGCTATCTGTGCATTGCTGAATCCCAGCCGGATGAGGAGACAGAGCTGGTTGTCGGCAGGCGTAAGCTGGGGAAACCGCAAGGCCAAGCGGTGCGAAGCATCCTTGTACACTCTATCCGTAAGCTGTTGCAAGTACTCCCATTGGGCGTTCGTGAGAAACTTGGGATGGCTGCGCAGCTGCTCCACCACTTCATCGCCATCTATCAAGGCGGCGGTGAGCGCCTGTACCTGACCGTCCAACTGCCGGGCACGCTCACTCTCCTTCATCATCAATTCCAACTCACGAGGCACAGAACGGTCTTCATACTCTTTAAGACGGGTACGGAGCTGTTCATTTTCTTCACACAGACGGCTGCCATGATCCATCAGATTTGTCAGCGAACACTGCACTTCTTCACGCTCTTCGTCAGTGAGCGACATTTCACCCAGACACTCCTCCAGTTCGGCACGCTCACGCTCGTTATTGTGCAGCCGCTGTTCGTTCTCGCTCAAATCTATGAGGTAACGGCGATGCTTGCGCTCATCCGAGAACCGGATGTCACGTATGGAGAACCACACGTTCAGCCCAAGCATGAAACAACCGAATGTTCCCCAGAAAAGGCGTTTCCATCCTGTTGCAGGCATCAGGCGGATGCGCTTCCCTTCGGAAAGCTCTTTCACCCGGGTGTATTTGTGATGCAGGTCGGACAGCAGACGAACGGCACAAGCACTGTCGGCACTGCCGGATTGCACCAAAGAATCGGCATGAATGAGAGATTGTTCGTAGTCGAGGATATTCCTATCGGCCGGAGCTGAACAAGATACGGTTACCAGCCCCAAAAGAGAAGTCAGTAAGAGAAAGATATATACGTGTTTCATCCCTACAAAGGTAGTACTTTCTCCCTACAAAAGACACAGAGGCGCAAAGTTTTTTTTACACTTTGCGCCTCTGCAATAACATTAGGTATCTATTTCTTTAGAATTCGCTCGTAAAGTGGAACTTAATATTCTTGAAGTCCATTTGCGCCATCTGCAACACGTAGCCGCTATCTGCCAAGAACACGTCCCTGCCCTCGCGGTCTTTCGCCATATACTGGTATTTGCGCTTCTTGAAAGCCTCCAGTTCCGCAGGATCGTCACTCTCAATCCAGCAGGCCTTGTACAGGCTCAGCGGTTCCCAACGGCATTTGGCACTGTATTCATTCTCCAAACGGTACTGGATAACCTCAAACTGCAACTGACCTACCGTACCGATGATCTTGCGCCCGTTGAACTGGTTGACGAACAACTGCGCCACACCTTCATCCATAAGCTGGTCGATGCCTTTGGCAAGCTGCTTCTGCTTCATCGGATCGGCGTTTTCGATGTACTTGAACATCTCCGGCGAGAAGCTCGGGAGCCCCTTGAAGTGGAGCATCTCACCCTCTGTCAGCGTATCGCCAATCTTAAACGTACCGTTATCCGGCAGACCGATGATGTCTCCCGCCCATGCCTCGTCAATGGTCGTTTTGCGCTGCGCCATGAACTGCGTGGGCGACGAGAAACGCATTGTCTTGCCATGGCGTACATGCAGATAAGGCGTATTGCGGGTAAACTTGCCGGAACATATCTTGCAGAATGCGATGCACGAACGGTGGTTCGGGTCGATATTGGCGGTAATCTTGAAGACAAAACCTGTGAACTTCGGTTCGCCCGGCTCCACCTCACGTTCTTCTGCCTTTACCGGACGGGGGCTGGGGGCTATTTCCACAAAACAGTCCAGCAACTCCTGCACACCGAAATTATTCAAGGCAGAACCGAAGAATACGGGAGCCAATTCACCTTTCAGATATTCCTCCACCTGAAAATCGGGATATACACCGTCTATCAGTTCCAGTTCGCCGCGCAGCTTGTCCGCCAACTGGGTCCCGATCTGATTGTCCAGCTCTTCCGTATTGATATCCACTTCGACCTTCTCCGTCACCACCTGCTTGGAAGGCTGGTAGAGATTCAGGTTGTGCTCGTAGATATTGTAGACACCTTTGAAGCGCGCGCCACTCTCGATGGGCCATGTCAAAGGACGCACATGGATGGAAAGTTCCTCTTCCAGCTCATCCAGCAGGTCGAAAGGATCCTTCGCTTCACGGTCCATTTTATTGATAAAGATAATCACCGGAGTATTGCGCATGCGGCAGACTTCCATTAGCTTGCGTGTCTGGGTTTCCACACCTTTCGCACCGTCCACCACAATGATAACGCTGTCCACCGCTGTCAACGTACGATACGTATCTTCGGCAAAATCCTGGTGGCCCGGAGTATCGAGGATGTTGATTTTATAATCATGATAGTCAAATTCCATAACAGAAGTGGTTACGGATATACCACGCTGCTTTTCAATGTCCATCCAGTCGGACGTTGCCGTTTTCTTTATCTTGTTACTCTTTACTGCACCGGCCACCTGAATCTGACCGCCAAAAAGCAGCAGCTTTTCAGTCAGTGATGTCTTACCGGCATCCGGATGCGCGATAATCGCGAAAGTTCGTCTACGTTCTATCTCGTTGTTACTTGCCATATATATAAATAGGTATAATATTCAAAAAAAACATCAGTCTGCCTGCTGTGCCAGCTTATCGATGCAGACCTGCAGACTCTCCTCCCAATGAGGAATCTCAATGCCGAAAGTCTTTTTAATCTTCGTCTTATCCAATACGGAATATTGGGGACGCGGAGCCTTAGCCGGATATTCATCCGTATGCAGCGGACTGACTTTGCATGAGGTGATACCCGCCATGCGATGAATAGCCACCGTAAAATCATACCAGGAACAGACACCTTCGTCACTGAAATGATATACACCGGGAACAATGCCCTGATTGATGGCCGCAAAGATGGCGCGGGCCAAATCGTTGGCATAGGTCGGCGTGCCGATCTGGTCGAAAACAACTCCCAGTTTCTCACGCTCATTGCCCAAGCGGATCATTGTCTTTACAAAATTATTGCCGTAAATGGAATATAGCCATGCAGTGCGGATAATCATGGCACGACTGCATTTCTCCCCGACCGCTTGCTCGCCTGCCAGCTTTGTGGAACCATAGACGGAGTTGGGACAAGGAGCAATGTCTTCCGTATAAGGAATATGCCCGGTTCCATCGAAAACATAGTCCGTAGACACCTGTATCATGGCAGCGCCACAGGCTTCAGCCGCTGCAGCCAGATAGCCGGGAGCTATATGGTTCAGCTTGTCGCAGAGCTCCGGATTATCCTCCGCCTTGTCTACCGCCGTATAGGCTGCACAGTTCACAATGACATCCACCCGGTTGGCGGACACAAATGCGCGTATGGCCTGTTCGTCACATATATCCAGTTCCTGAACATCCGTAAAAAAGTAGGTGTGCTGCCCATTCTCAGCGGAAAGCGCCCGCATCTCATTACCAAGTTGTCCGTTGGCACCGGTTACTAATATATTCATCTCGATAATTACTATTTATTCCCTACGGTCATGGCACATCTTCCATCCTTAACACATAGGTACGTTGACATATTTCAATTTACTATTTATCACTCAAACATCCCGTCAATCATCCCCCAGCTTCAACTCGCCTTTCTTGTCCTTGTCGTAGTAGTTGGCAAGCAACGAAAGGAAACTGCTGATAGACTCCACCGCCTTAGCAGTGCCCTGACTGATCTCCTTCTTCTGCAGGCGCAGCAACAATACCCCGTAAAGCGCCTCGAAGCACGTCTCCAGCTCCGACTCTTCTTTCGACCCGCTCTTCTGTCGCAACTCTACGATAAAAGGCAGCGCTTTGAAGTATGCCGCATTATAAAAGGGGTATTTCGTGGAAGCCAGCAGCTCGGCATGTAAATCCGTAAGGTTACGAATAACGTTGCGGTTAATCTGCAGATGTCCTTTCTCCACCACTCCTTCTGCACGCATCATATCGGCAAGGTTCCCGTACCACTCTTCCAGGGCGGCATGCTCTTCCGCCGGATAGCGGGAGATGATATTATTGCGGATAAAATCAATATCGCACTTGTTGGCACGAATCAAATCTTCCACTTGCCACATATATATAAGGTATTCGGCAATGTTCTTCTCTTTCAGTTGTTGCGAAATCTTCACGATAAGATGTATGATTTTAGATTTATGATTTATTATCCGTTTATCCGTCGGGAGTTAATTGCCTGCTAATACAACGACTCGCCCATCAGCGTAAACACCAGTCCAAATGCAGATACCAGCATGACAATGCCGCCAATAATGCGATTCAGCATCCAGATTCCGCGTAAGTTGAACTGCGTACGAACCTTGTTTACGAAGAAAGTTATGCCAAACCACCAGGTCAATGCCCCCAATGCGATAGCAAGATATCCCGTAACAGCCTCAAAAACCAATACGCCCTCACTTACAAAAGCAAAGCGTGCAAACAGACCCACGAAAAGAAAGATAATAAGCGGATTGGAAAGGGTGACAGCAAACGCTGTGATAAAATTATGGAAATAAGAACCTTTGCTGGTGGATACCGGGCGAATGGACTGCACCGGATTGCTGCGGAACGTATAAATACCGAATATCAGCAACAGGATACTTCCAAACAATTGCAGATAGAATATATTCTTGTTGACATAATCAAAGACAAAACTCATTCCGTAACCTGTCAGCAAAGCATAGGCTATATCACTCAACGAAGCTCCTATGCCTGTCACAAAACCATACCAACGCCCTTTATTCAAAGTGCGCTGAATGCACAGCACTCCTACCGGGCCCAACGGTGCAGATACTATAACACCGATAATGAACCCTTTCCACAATATGTCAAATATGGTCTCTATCTGAATCATGCCTGCAAATATCGGACTTTTTTATGAGACAAGCGAATAGAGTTAACGTTTTTTCGTCAGAAAAGGACTTTGGAAAGCCATGTTATCTCTGCAACAACCGAAAAATAATAAAAAAACAGACTGGCACCCTCCATGACAACGCATTATACGCATAGGATAAAACTTGTATATTATAACTTCCCATATACGGCATACAACCACACAAACTGTTAAAAAGAAAATAAACAGGATAAATAATACAACTTTTCAAATACATTATTAATATTATATTCGTATCTTTGCAGCGAATGCCAACAAAACAACAACTTTGCAATATGAAAAGATATCTAAAACTCTTATTTGCAGCAAGTATTATAACACTATTCAATGCCTGCGAAACCGATGTGTACGATCCTGAAAAGATAGAAAACACCAAGGATCTTGTAGCCCCGGCGGACTTTGACTGGAAAACCACCCAAAGCCTGACTTATTCTATAACTTCAAAAGTAAATACAGTGATATCCGTCTACACAGACAGGAACTGTACCGACGAGAGCCTGTTGATTGAGAACTTTGCTTTAAAAGCCAACGAGGCAACAGAAATTCCCGTAAACATTCCAGCATATGTAACCAGCATCTTCGTGCAATATCCCACGACAGACGGACAGGACGTACTGGAAATCAAGACAAACGAAGCTGCCACACGAGGCAACAATAAATCTGTCATCTTACCGGCTGACAAAGAGATAGACAAATTCTTGTGGAACACACATTATCACTATCCAAGCAAAACAAGCAGAGGAACATTGATGTTCGAAGACCTCTATCCGTCAAAAGGAGATTACGACTTCAATGATTTTGTCATCGGATACAATGCAGAAGTTTTCTACTCTCAAATAAGGAATGCAGAAATTTTATTTAACGACGGATTCAAGATGAGCTTCCAGATACGGGCCATTGGCGGCACAACACCCTATCGTCCGGCAATCCGCCTGAAAGGATTTGCCATGAAGAACATCGAGGGAGCCAAGATAGAATTCCACACAACCAGAGAAGGCATTAGTATGGAACTCCTGAAAAAAGGTCGCGGAGCAAATGATGACGTAATCTTCGTAATAAACGGTACAGAAAGCCTGCGTAGCGGCGGATATTACAACACGGATCCTGAAAAGCCGATAGACAAGGACATGCCCGTAGTCACCTGCGAGGTTACAAAAGACAACTTCGGCTTCGGGAATTATGATATCTCCTTGCAATATGCACTACTGGCGGAAGAACTCCCCCGTTATTTCGACTTCTTCATCCAGAACCAAGACAACCTGAATGAAATCCACTTCAAAGGATTCACTCCCACCGGTTTAGGCAAACAGTCACCCGGTACAGAGTTCTGTTCTGAGGAAAACTTAGTTTGGGGCATAGCCGTTCCGGAAGAAATTGCTCACCCGGCAGAAAGGAATGACATTCTCAACGTATATAAAGGTTTCGAAAAATGGGTAACAAGCGGCGGACAGAACAACAGTAACTGGTACGGTCAAAAGCCCATAGGTCCTGTTATTTCATTAAAATAACATCCCAAGCCACCTATTTCCTTTCGGAATTTAAGATACAACTTCAGCCGGACATGTCCTTTCATGTCCGGCTGAAGTTTTTTATGTACATTTCTTTCTCCTACCCAACGATTTTACTTATCTTTGCCCCTAAAATAAAAGCCCTATCATTTAGCGGCTTCAACCGTAATTTGCAAATCGTAAACTCTTAAATAAAAGTATGATCCTTTTTTTCAGAACACCATCCAAGAGCGTGATTGCCGTAGAATGTGACCACGAACTTACTCAGGCAGACAGCGACAAACTCTGCTGGCTTTTTGGAGAAGCCACCCCCGAAAGTGAAAACAACCTGAAAGGACATTTCGTAGGTCCGCGCCGCGAAATGATTACCCCTTGGAGTACCAATGCTGTGGAAATCACCCAGAATATGGGTTTGAGCGGTATCACCCGTATCGAAGAATATTTCCCCGTAAAAGACGAAAACGCAGACCGCGACCCGATGCTGCAACGCATGTATAAAGGCCTCGACCAAGACGTATTCACCACCAACCGCCAGCCGGAACCGATTATCCACATCGAGGATCTGGAGGCATACAATGAGAAAGAAGGCCTGGCACTCTCCAAAGAGGAAATGGATTACCTCAAGAAAGTAGAAAAGGACTTGGGACGTCCGTTGACCGACTCCGAAGTATTCGGCTTTGCACAAATCAATTCCGAGCACTGCCGCCACAAAATCTTCGGCGGTACATTTATCATCGACGGAGTGGAACAGGAATCCTCTCTCTTCCAAATGATTAAGAAAACCACCCAAGAGAATCCGAACAAGATTATATCGGCCTACAAAGACAACGTAGCCTTTGCTGAAGGTCCGGTTATCGAGCAGTTTGCACCGGCAGACCACTCCAAACCCGACTTCTTCCAGATAAAAGACATCAAGAGCGTTATCTCCCTGAAAGCCGAAACCCATAACTTCCCTACTACCGTAGAACCTTTCAACGGAGCTTCTACCGGTACAGGCGGCGAAATCCGCGACCGTATGGGCGGCGGTAAAGGTTCATGGCCTATTGCCGGAACTGCCGTATATATGACCTCCTATCCCCGTACGGACGAGGACCGTCCCTGGGAAGAGATTCTTCCGGTACGCCAATGGCTGTATCAGACTCCCGAACAAATCCTGATTAAAGCCTCCAACGGCGCCAGCGATTTCGGTAACAAATTCGGTCAACCGCTGATTTGCGGTTCCGTACTTACCTTTGAGCACAAAGAGAAAGATGAGGTATACGGTTACGACAAGGTTATCATGCTTGCCGGCGGTGTAGGATATGGCACACAACGCGACTGCCTGAAAGGCGCTCCCGAAGCTGGCAACAAAGTTGTCGTTATCGGTGGCGACAACTACCGCATCGGTTTGGGCGGCGGTTCCGTATCATCCGTAGATACGGGGCGTTACAGCAGCGGCATCGAGCTGAATGCCGTACAACGCGCCAATGCGGAGATGCAAAAACGCGCCTACAACGTAGTACGCGCACTTTGTGAAGAAGACACCAATCCGGTGGTCTCCATCCATGACCATGGTTCTGCCGGACACGTAAACTGCCTGTCCGAGCTGGTAGAAGAATGTGGCGGGCTGATTGACATGAGCAAACTGCCTATTGGTGACAAGACATTATCTGCCAAAGAAATCATAGCCAATGAAAGCCAGGAGCGTATGGGCCTACTGATTCAGGAAGAAGCTATCGAGCACGTACGCAAGGTGGCCGAACGCGAACGGGCTCCGATGTACGTAGTCGGTGAAACTACCGGCGACCACCGCTTCGCTTTCCAGCAAGCCGACGGTGTACGTCCGTTCGATCTTGCCGTAGAACAGATGTTCGGTTCTTCTCCTAAAACTTACATGGTGGACAAGACCGTAGAACGTCATTATGAAATGCCGAAATACGAACTGTCGCAACTGCATGAATATCTCACCAATGTGCTCCAACTGGAAGCCGTAGCCTGCAAAGACTGGTTGACAAACAAGGTAGACCGTTCCGTAACAGGCAAGATCGCCCGCCAACAATGTCAGGGTGAACTCCAGTTACCGTTGAGCGATTGTGGCGTCGTTGCATTGGACTATCGCGGCGAAAAAGGTATTGCAACTTCTTTGGGACATGCCCCTCAGGCGGCACTTGCCGACCCGGCAGCCGGTTCTATCCTCTCCGTCAGCGAAGCACTGACCAACTTGGTATGGGCTCCGCTTGCAGAAGGCTTGGACAGTGTATCTCTGTCCGCCAACTGGATGTGGCCTTGCCGCTCGCAGGAAGGTGAAGACGCACGTCTCTATAAGGCAGTCAAAGCATTGAGCGACTTCTGCTGCGCACTGCAAATCAATGTTCCCACCGGTAAGGACTCTCTGTCTATGACCCAGAAATATCCCGACGGAAGCAAAGTCATTGCTCCGGGTACGGTCATCGTATCTGCCGGCGGTGAAGTTTCCGACGTGAAGAAAGTGGTATCTCCCGTACTTGTGAACGATGCAAAGACCACCCTTTACCACATAGACTTCAGCTTCGACAAGCTGAAACTGGGCGGTTCCGCCTTTGCACAATCGCTGGGTAAAGTAGGCGATGAAGTGCCTTGCGTACAAGATGCCGAATACTTCCGCGATGCTTTCCTCGCCGTACAGGAGTTGATCAACAAAGGACTGATCCTTGCCGGACATGACATTTCAGCCGGCGGTCTCATCACTACGCTGCTCGAAATGTGCTTCGCCAACGTAGAGGGCGGTATGGAAATCAACCTCGACAAGATGAAGGAACAAGACCTCATCAAGATATTATTCGCTGAAAATCCGGGTATCGTTATCCAAATCAGCAATAAGCACAAGGAAGAAGTCAAGAAGATTTTGGAAGATGCCGGCGTAGGTTACATCAAGATAGGTACACCGACCGACGAACGCCATATCCTCGTAAGCAAAGACGATGCCACTTACCAGTTCGGCGTAGATTATATGCGCGATGTCTGGTATTCGTCCTCTTACCTGCTCGACCGCAAGCAATCCATGAACGGATGTGCCAAGAAACGTTTTGAGAACTACAAGATGCAGCCATTGGATTTGGTATTCCGCCCTGAGTTCAAAGGTAAACTGTCACAATACAACCTTGACCCGAACCGTCGTACTCCGACCGGTATTCGTGCAGCCATCATACGCGAAAAAGGAACTAACGGTGAACGCGAAATGGCATATTCACTTTACCTTGCCGGCTTCGACGTGAAAGACGTCACCATGACCGACCTTATCAGCGGACGCGAAACATTGGAAGATGTGAACATGGTGGTTTATTGTGGTGGTTTCTCCAATTCCGACGTGCTGGGTTCCGCCAAGGGCTGGGCCGGCGCTTTCCTCTTCAACCCGAAAGCCAAAGAAGCACTCGACAAGTTCTATGCACGCGAAGATACACTGTCTCTCGGTGTATGCAACGGTTGCCAGCTCATGATGGAATTAGGCCTTATCACTCCCGACCACGAGAAGAAAGGAAAGATGCTGCATAACGACTCCCACAAATTCGAATCAACGTTTATCGGCCTGACCATTCCTACCAACCGCAGCGTTATGTTCGGCTCTCTGAGCGGCAGCAAGCTCGGTATCTGGGTAGCACATGGAGAAGGTAAGTTCTCCTTGCCTTACGATGAAGACCGGTACAACGTAGTTGCCAAATATACATACGATGAGTATCCGGGCAATCCGAACGGTTCAGACTATTCCGTTGCAGCACTGGCCAGCGCCGACGGACGTCATCTGGCAATCATGCCTCACTTGGAACGTTCCATCTTCCCTTGGCAAAACGGATACTATCCTGAAAATCGCATCCACAACGATGAGGTTACGCCATGGATAGAAGCGTTTGTCAACGCACGCAAGTGGGTAGAGGAAAAGACAAACAAGCGATAAAGCGTAAGTATATAATGTAAAATATGGTAATGCGCCAAAGTTTATGCACCGGCAATAACTTTGGCGCATTCCATTTCTTCCCCTCCGCCTCCCTTTCTCCGGCCATTCTATTTTCCTTTTTTATCCGTATGTTACGATAAGCCTTTACCATAACACTTGAGGTTAGCACTGAAAGGAAAAAGAATTTATATAAAAAAGGCTAATGGATAGAAAAGAATTGCTATCTTTGCCATACTCTATAAAAAGAGTGTAGGTGCGAATCACAAAGAATATTATTGCTTAATATGCAAAACAATTTTATTACTTTTGTGTTAATATTAAGTCCCCCCAAACGTTTATCAAACTCCAAAACTGGCTAATATGAAAAAGCATTTCTTTTTCTTTATTCTCCTGCTATTCCCTCTTTTGGCCGCAGCCCAAACATATAAGTATATCGGCGTGGAAGATGGTTTGAGCAACAGACGGGTGTACGCAATTCAAAAGGGACCTAAAGGCTACATGTGGTTCCTCACGCACGATGGTATCGACCGTTACAACGGGAAAGAGTTCAAGCATTACAAACTCATGGACGGAGAGGAAGAAGTAAACTCCATGATGAGCCTCAGCTGGCTATATACGGATGCCAAAGGAAGATTATGGGAAATCGGCAAACAAGGACGTGTTTTCTGCTACGAAAGCAAACATGACCGTTTCCAACTGGTATACAAACTCCCCAAAAGCGAGACAAAAGATTTGCATACTCCTGTGAGCTACGGGTTCATAGACGATAACTACATAGTATGGCTTTGCAACCAAAAGAACATCTACCTGTACGACAGCGAAACAGAAAGATGCACTACCATTAAAAATGAAATCAATGAGAGCATAACGGATATTGAACAGATTGATGCCAACCATTATTTCATCGGCACAGATGTCGGCATACATTATGCCGAACTGAAAAACAATAAACTTATGCTCAGTCCCTGCAACAAGCTGGACACCCTGAAATTACAAGTAAACGAACTTTTCTATCACAAGGGAAGCCGCAAAGTCTTTATCGGAACTTTTCAAAGAGGCATGTATGTATATGACCTCAAGCTCCACAAGGCATCCCTCGTAAAATCCGGTTTGGCGGACATCAGCATAAACCGTATCATTGCTTTCGGAGACAAAGAAATACTTATAGCCACAGACGGTGCCGGTATCCACAAAATGAATGTGGAGACTTACTCTACCGAACCCTATATCGTCGCTGACTTCAACCGATACAACGCCATGAACGGCAACACCATTTACGACATATACATCGACGAGGAGCAGCGCATTTGGATGGCAAACTACCCCATAGGCATTACTGTGCGTAACAACCGGTATAACGATTATAAATGGATAAAACATTCGATAGGCAATAAACAGTCCCTCATCAACGATCAGGTAAATGCGATCATAGAAGACGGGGAAGGCGACTTATGGTTTGCAACCAACAACGGAATCAGCCTATATGAGCATCGCACCAAGCAGTGGCACTCATTCCTTAGTGTATTCAATACTGACCACAAGAACCAAAGCCATACATTTATTTCTTTATGTGAAATCAGTCCCGGCATCATTTGGGCAGGCGGATACAGTTCCGGCATTTATCAGATAAACAAGAAACAATATTCTGTCGATTTTTTTACTCCCGCATCATTCGGCGGAAAAGAGATTCGTCCGGATAAGTATATCCGTTCCATTACTAAAGACAGCGAAGGTCATATCTGGTCCGGCGGGTATTATAACCTTAAAAAGATAGACTTTAAAAATAAGAAGGTCACCTCCATACCCGGACTGGATGCCATAACGGAGATAAAAGAGAGGAATAAGGACTATATGTGGATAGGTACAGCCAACGGGCTATACTTATTGGAAAAAGCAACCGACAAGTATCAATACATTCCGATGCCGGTAGAGTCCTCCTATATATACTCATTATACCAAGCCCCAAACGGGTTGCTGTATATCGGGACGAACAACTCCGGCCTGCTCATCTATGACCCCGTCAAGAAAGATTTCCAACATTATCATAAAGATAACTGCGCACTCATCTCCAATAATATCTACATGATTCTTTCCGATGGAAAGAATGACATATTGCTGAGCACCGAGTATGGTTTGAGCAGTTTCTATCCTCAAACAAAGATATTCCACAATTGGACAAAAGAACAAGGGCTGCAATCCGACCATTTCAATGCCAACTCAGGAACGCTCCGCAAGAATGGGAATGCCATATTCGGCAGCACCGACGGCGCCATAGAATTTCCTAAAAAAATGGTATTGCCGCGCGAATATAAATCACGCATGATATTCAGCGATTTGCGTGTGTTTTATCAGACGGTATATCCGAAGGATGAGGGCTCTCCCCTTATTATGGACATCGACGAGACCAGCAGTTTACAGTTGAAGTACAATCAAAATATATTCTCTCTTCAGGTGTCTTCTATCAACTACGATTACCCTTCCCTCATACTATATTCGTGGAAGCTGGAAGGATTCTATGACGGCTGGAGCCGTCCGGGAGAAGAGAATATCATCCGTTTCACTAATTTGAGTCCCGGCCACTACACATTACGCGTTCGTGCCATATCCAACGAAGATCAGCGTATTGTGCTGGAAGAGCGCAGCATGGACATCATTATCGAGCAACCTGTCTGGCTAAGTATATGGGCTCTGCTACTGTACACATTCATCCTGATTGCTATCGCAAGCACAACATTGCGCATTATCGTGTTACGCAAGCAAAGAAAAATATCCGATGAAAAGATTCGTTTCTTTGTCAATACGGCACATGACATCCGCACTCCGTTAACGCTTATCAAAGCTCCGCTGGAGGAACTCTCCGAACGCGAAACGCTGACCAAAGACGGGGTTGACAATCTCAGTACGGCGCTTCGTAATGTGAATGCTTTGCTACGTCTCACAACCAATCTAATCAATTTTGAACGTGCAGACACTTATTCAAACAATTTCTACGTATCCGAATACGAGCTGGAGACTTACATGACCGATATCGTCAACGCCTTCCGCGCGTATGCATCCGTAAAACATATCACCCTGACTTATGAAAGCAACTTCCGCTATCTGAACGTCTGGCTGGATAAGGATAAGATGGATTCCATCCTGAAAAACATCATATCCAATGCATTGAAGTATACGCCCGAAGGCGGAAAAGTGCATGTCTATGTATACGAGACAGAAGACACCTGGAACGTAGAAGTCAGCGATACGGGCATCGGGATTCCACTAAATGAACAAAAGAAGCTGTTCAAGATGCACTTCCGCGGCAGCAATGCCATCAATTCCAAAGTAACCGGCAGCGGAATAGGCCTGTTGTTGGTATGGAAACTCGTGCACATACACAAAGGAAAGCTCAGTTTTACCAGTACGGAAGGCAAGGGCTCCTGCATCAAAGTCTCTTTCCCCAAAGGCGAGAAGCGCTACCGCAAAGCCATGCACCGCCCTATTCCCCTAACGGAAAAAGAGCAGGAACGGAAAAAGTTAAATGACCTGGAGCCAATAACCCCTGCAAAGGAGAGTACGCCGGATCTTCCCGTTGCAACGGCAGTTACTTCCGTAGAGGGTTACGAAGATGCCCAGCTGAAAACTCAGGACGCCGATAACCGTTCAAAGATATTGGTGGTAGAGGACAACGACGAGTTAAGAGAATATCTGCGCCGCACTCTGGCAGAGAACTACCATGTGCAGGTATGTTCCAACGGTAAGTCGGCGCTCTATATTATAAAAGAATATTTCCCCGACCTGATTATATCGGATATTATGATGCCCGAAATGCGGGGCGACGAGCTATGCCAGGTCGTAAAAAACGATATTGCCACTTCCCACATTCCTATTATCCTGCTAAAACCGCCCTCAATACGGATAAAAACATCATCGACGGGCTGCAAACCGGAGCAGACGAGTACATCGTGAAACCGTTTAACATCGGAATTCTGCGTGCCACCATTGCCAATCTGTTAGCCAACCGCGCTTTGTTGCGCCACAGATATGCCGATCTGGAGTTGAATGATGACACCCACAATACGGAATGTCTCAACTGCGCTACGGATCTGGACTGGAAATTCATAGCCAGCATCAAGAAGAATGTGGAAGAAAACATGGACAATCCGACCTTCAACATTGACCTGCTTTGCACCTTGCTCAACATGAGCCGTACCAGCTTCTACAACAAGCTAAAGGCGCTGACCGACCAGGCTCCGGGAGATTATGTCCGCCTGATCCGCCTGAAACACGCCATGAAGCTGCTGAAAGAACAGAAGCACACAATCACTGAAATTGCAGAAATGACCGGATTCAGCGATGCCAAGTACTTCCGCGAAGTCTTTAAGAAACATTTCAATGTAAGTCCGAGCCAATATGCAAAAGAAGACGGCAATATTGGCGAAACGAAACAACAGACCGAATGATAGCATTACCTATATGATATGACGAACATATATATTGAAGCATTTACCATTTTCTTTAAAATCGGAGCATTCACCATCGGCGGCGGTTACGCCATGGTTCCCTTAATCGAAAACGAAATCGTTACGAAGCGCGGATGGATAGCCAAAGAAGATTTTATAGACCTGCTTGCCATATCCCAGTCGGCGCCGGGTATCCTCGCGGTCAACATATCCATCTTCATCGGCTATCGCCTGAGAGGAATACGAGGAAGCATCATCACAGCTTTGGGAACGGTACTTCCGTCTTTCCTCATCATCCTTGCCATAGCTCTATTCTTCCATAATTTCAAAGACAATATCTACGTAGAACGCATCTTCAAGGGGATTCGTCCGGCTGTTGTGGCACTGATAGCCGCCCCGACCTTCAGCATGGCGAAGTCCGCCAAAATCAACCGCCACACAATTTGGATTCCGGTTGTCTCGGCGTTGCTCATTTGGTTATTGGGCTTCTCCCCTATTTGGATTATCATAGCTGCCGGCATAGGCGGATACCTGTTCGGAAAGCTACGTTCTCCGAAAGTTAAAAGTTAGAGAGGACGGTAGCACGCTGATAACTGATAACTAACCCCTAACCACTTAATCATTGCATTATGCTTTTTCTTCAACTATTCTATACATTCTTTAAAATCGGCCTTTTCGGTTTTGGCGGCGGATACGCCATGCTGTCCATGATACAGGGTGAAGTAGTGACCCGGTACGGTTGGTTGACATCACAGGAATTCACAGATATCGTAGCCATCAGCCAGATGACACCCGGTCCCATCGGTATCAATTCCGCAACTTATGTAGGGTACACCACGATAGCGGCGCATTATGGCACAAGCATGGGAGTGTTGGGATCGTGCATTGCTACCTTCGCCGTAGTGCTTCCCTCGTTCATCCTGATGCTCACTATCAGCAAATTCTTTCTGAAATACCAAAAGCATCCGGCGGTGGAAGCCGTATTCAGCGGACTTCGTCCTGCCGTAGTGGGATTGTTGGCATCGGCGGCACTGGTCTTGATGAATGAGGAGAACTTCAGTTCGCCCGATGAAGACATGTACTCTTTCATAATCAGCAGCATCATCTTCCTTATAGCTTTCATCGGAACAAGAAAGTACAAGGCCAACCCCATATTAATGATTATAGCGTGTGGAATAGCCGGGCTGCTACTCTATTAGTGCCGCTCCAAGGCCAAGCACAAGGGAGGCAGACAGATCATCCCCGGAGGCAAATAAAATATGCCCGGAAGAAACGTATATATCTTCCGGGCATATTTTGCATAAAGCTGCCGCAGCTCCTACAACTTCACTTTCTTTGCCACCGACTTGGATTCGTTATGCAAGCGGTCGAGCGCCGTAACGACATAGCGGTATTTCGTCTTGCCGTCCTCATAAGGCAACTTATAGAAAGTGTTGCGTGTGATAGCCACAATGTGTGAAGGATCGTCAATGTCCACCTTCTCTTTTGAGCCGAAGCGATAGACAACATACTGTACAGGACGGTTCATCTCATCCTTAAACTTCGGTGCTGTCCAGAAAAGGATGTAGCCGTCGGCAGTCCATACCGGCTTCACTTTGCGCACTTTGTCCGGCGCGTCATTGTCCATAAAGTCGAATACGGGAGGCAGAGCCGGATATTTATGATACTCGGCCACCAGCGCGTCCCGGTATTTTCCTACGTTCTCCACTACGGCACTGGCAGGCCATTGGCAACTGCCGCCAATCGTCTGGTAGGCCCGTTGCAGAGCCATCTTACGGGGAAGCTGGTTGATGGAAGGGTTCTTCGGGTCAGCGTTCTGCACCGTATTCACCACAGACTGGCCTATGAATAACGGACGGTTCTCCGTATGCCTTGCCCACCATTTCACCAATGTTTCATAGTCGGCAGCCGGATGTCCTATCTGCCAGTATATCTGCGGAATGTTATAGTCCACCCAGCCCTTGCGTGCCCACAAAAGCACATCGGCATACAAATCATCATAATTCTGCAAGCCATTCGTATCGCTGCCCAGCGGGTCGCTTTTCTGATTGCGATAGATGCCGAAAGGACTTACTCCGAACTTCACCCAAGGCTTCAGCCCGCGAACCGTCTCGTGTATCTTCTGAATGAGGATATTCACATTGCTGCGGCGCCAGTCCGCCTTATTGCTGAAACCGCCGCCATAGCGTGCAAAGCTCGCATCATCCGGAAAGTCCTTCCCTTTAATGGGGTAAGGATAGAAGTAATCATCCATGTGAATGGCATCCACATCATAACGCGAAACAATATCGGTGACCACCTTACAGATGTGGTTGCGGCTTTCGGGCAATGCCGGGTCAAAATACAACTGATCGCCGTACGTCACAAACCACTCCGGATGCGAGTTATAAATATGGATAGGCGAAAGTTCATTTTTCAACGAAGTCTTTACGCGGTAAGGGTTAATCCAAGCATGAAACTCCATGCCGCGCTTGTGACATTCCTCAATCATGAACTGCATCGGATCCCAGTAAGGCTCCGGCACCTTCCCCTGCACGCCCGTCAGGAAGCGGCTCCATGGCTCATATTGCGAAGCATACAATGCATCCGCCTCAGGACGCACCTGAAAAATAATGGCATTGATACCTGCGCCTTGCAAGCTGTTCAACTGATTTATCAAAGTCTGCTTCAGCTTATCAGTGGGCATGCCACGAAACTGTCCGTTCACAGCCTGTATCCATGCGGCGCGGAATTCACGTTTGGGATGATTGGCAGCAGGTGTTTGCTGTGCCTGTATGGTCAGTACCTGAACGCACAGCAATAATAGCAAGAGGAGATTTCTAAATTTCATTTTGTTCTTTTTAAATATTGCATGGCAAAGATAATGATTATCTTTGTACCCCAATTCATTTTCAATAGTCTATGACAAAAAATACATCTATCATCATAAAAGGAGCCCGTGTCAATAACCTGAAGAACATTGACGTAGAGATACCCCGCAACAGGCTGGTCGTCATCACCGGACTATCCGGCTCCGGCAAATCCTCACTTGCATTCGATACGCTTTATGCCGAAGGGCAACGCCGGTACGTGGAGAGCCTCAGCAGTTACGCCCGTCAGTTTTTGGGACGCATGAGCAAGCCCGAATGTGATTTCATCAAAGGCATCCCCCCTGCTATTGCCATCGAACAGAAGGTAAGCAGCCGCAACCCGCGCTCCACAGTGGGAACCTCCACCGAAATTTACGAATACCTGCGTTTGCTCTATGCCCGGGTGGGACGGACATTCAGCCCGGTCAGCGGTCAGGAGGTAAAGAAGCACTCCACCGAAGACATTGTGAACTGCATGCTCCAGCAGCCCGAAGGAACACGCTACACCGTACTCGCTCCGATATTGCTCCGCGAGGGACGCACCTTGCAGCAGCAACTGGAGATAGATATGAAACAGGGATTCAACCGGCTGGAAGTAAACGGAGAAATGGTGCGCATTGACGAATACCAGCCCAAAGACGGCGACACCCTGTTTCTTTTGGTAGACCGCATGACTGCTTCCAGTGAAAAAGATGCCGTCAGCCGCCTCACCGATTCCGCCGAAACCGCCATGTACGAAGGCGACGGGGCCTGCCTGCTACGCTTCTACCAGCCGGACGGCAGCACCAGCCTGTACCGTTTCAGCACCAAATTCGAGGCGGACGGCATAACGTTTGAAGAGCCCAACGACCAGATGTTCTCCTTCAACTCCCCTATCGGAGCCTGTCCGGAGTGTGAGGGTTTCGGACGTGTCGTCGGCATTGACGAGCATCTGGTCATCCCCAACCGTTCCCTCTCCGTCTACGAAGGTGCGGTGGTGTGCTGGCGAGGCGAGAAGATGGGCGAGTGGAAAGACATGGTGATACGCGGTGCGGAAAAAGCCGGCTTCCCTATTTTCACCCCTTACTACCAACTGACGGACGAACAGCGCCGGATGCTGTGGGAAGGGACCCGTTACTTCGAGGGCATCAACGCCTTCTTCAAGATGGTGCAGGAGAATCAATACAAGATACAATATCGCGTAATGCTGGCACGCTATCGCGGCAAAACGCTTTGCCCCAAATGTCATGGCACAAGGTTGAAACCCGAAGCCGGCTATGTCCGGGTAGGCGGACGCAGCATCTCCGAACTGGTGGACCTGCCCATCACCGAACTAAAAACCTTTTTCGATAACCTGAAACTGGACAAGCACGACACCGACGTGGCACGCCGCATCCTCATAGAAATCAACAACCGCATCCGCTTCCTGCTGGATGTAGGTTTGGGGTATCTCACGCTGAACCGTCTCAGCAATTCGCTTTCCGGCGGCGAGAGCCAGCGCATCAATCTGGCAACTTCGCTCGGAAGCAGCCTTGTGGGCAGTCTCTACATATTGGACGAGCCGAGCATCGGACTTCACAGCCGCGACACAGACAAGCTGATACATGTCCTGCGCCAACTGCAACAACTGGGCAATACGGTAGTGGTAGTGGAACACGATGAAGAAATTATCCGGGCTGCCGACTATATCATCGACATCGGTCCCAAAGCCGGACGCCTGGGAGGAGAAGTTGTGTATCAAGGGGACATGAAAGACCTGCAAAAGAACAGCAACAGCTACACAGTGCGTTATCTTTTGGGCGAGGAAATCATTCCCGTACCCGAAAGCCGCCGTCCCTGGAACCAGTATATTGAAATCACAGGCGCACGCGAGAACAACCTGAAAGGCGTGGACGTACGTATCCCGCTTAATGTAATGACGGTAGTCACCGGCGTGTCGGGTTCGGGCAAGAGTACGCTGGTACGCGACATCTTCTTCCGCGCCCTCAAACGCGAGTTGGACGAATGCAGCGAACGTCCCGGAGAGTTTGCCACCATCGGCGGAGATTTGCAGAACCTGCGCAATGTTGAGTTCGTAGACCAGAACCCTATCGGCAAATCTTCGCGTTCCAATCCCGTAACCTATATCAAGGCTTACGATGAGATTCGTAAGTTATGGTCGGAACAACCCCTTGCCAAGCAAATGGGCTACACCGCCGGGCACTTCAGCTTCAACAGTGAAGGCGGCCGTTGCGAGGAATGTAAGGGAGAAGGCACTATCACCGTAGAAATGCAGTTCATGGCCGACCTCGTACTGGAGTGCGAATCCTGTCATGGCAAACGTTTCAAGACCGATACCTTGGAAGTGAAGTTCCACGATGTCAACATCTATGATGTGCTGGAAATGACCGTTAACCAAGCCATTGAGTTCTTCACCCAATATGGGCAAAAGAAAATAGTGAAACGACTGCAACCTCTGCAAGATGTCGGATTGGGATACATCAAGCTCGGCCAGTCGTCGTCCACCCTGTCCGGAGGCGAGAACCAGCGCGTAAAATTAGCCTACTATCTTAGCATGGAGAAAGCAGACCCGACACTTTTCATCTTTGACGAACCGACCACCGGACTGCACTTTCACGACATCCGCAAATTGCTGGAAGCCTTCGATGCTTTGATACGCCGGGGACACTCCATCGTCATTATCGAGCACAACATGGACGTGGTGAAATGTGCCGACCATGTTATCGACCTCGGCCCTGAGGGCGGGGACAAAGGCGGATATATCGTAGCAACCGGCACGCCGGAAGAGGTAGCGGCATGTGCAGCAAGCTATACCGGACAGTTCCTAAAGGAGAAACTACAATAAAACAACAGTGCAATCCCGTCAAAATCGTCTCGTGAGATAAATAAATTCATCTCGTGGGACGATTTTTTTCATCCCATGGGACAAAAAAATTCGTCTCGTAAGAAGAAATAAATCCTCTCACGAGACGAAATCAACTATCCTACAAGCGTTCTTTCCTCTTCCCTTAGAAGTAGAAACCGAATCCCACTTTCAGCCCGAACTCCGAACGGTCTTTGTCTATATCCCAATAAACGGCAGGTTCAATGGTCACTGTGCGTGACAGGAAAAATGCATAACCGGCCTCCATGCCGAAGCCGAAACGGGTTTTATCTCCACCGTCCCAATCGTAACGGTTCAGGTCTACGCCGGCTCCCAAGAAAACGCCTACCTTACTGATGTAGTAACGTCCGCCCACACCCAACGTATAGACATCCGTTCCCCCGCCTTGCCATTTCGCACCGGCATCTATCAGCAGAGCTACATTATCCACCAAAAACGCACCGCCTTTGGCTTCAAGGCCGAAATGGGCTTTGTCCGTTTCTGTATTATAGGAGAAGTTGAGCCCCGTAACGGAAGGATTCACGAACCATTTCCCTTTTTCAAATTGCGCGTGGGCAGCCATAGTACCAATAAGCAGGCACACGAGTAATGCTAATCTTTTCATCTTATTTCTATTTTTGAGTGAATAATTATTTTTGTTCTGTCCTATCCTCTTCACGACGTTTCCGCTGTAACTCTTCTTTTTTACGAAGCACCAGCCACAACACAAGTACAATGACATACGAAGCAATTACGGTTATATATTTCTCCGTATTGCTGATTTCCGTATTGCGCGGCAGGAAATATGCCGCAGTAGCAGAAACATAAATAAGCAGGGCTACGGTCAGCCCCGTAGATTTCTTGAATTTCTTCATCAATTAAAGGGTTTTAATTTGTTTGTTTTTCCATACAATGAACCACGCCAACGCAATCACAACACTTGCCATTCCCATGCCGTAGGCCACCGGATGTGACATGCCGAACCCTTCCGGTGCTATGCAGATATAAGTTGTACAGACGCAGGTCATGAAGAAAGCCGGTATCAATGTGAGGAAATATTGTTTCTTTGCACGCACCAGATACACGGTTATCGCCCACAAGGTGAAAACAGACAACGTCTGATTGGCCCATGCGAAATAACGCCATATCATGTCAAAACCGTCTTTGTCGCGCAGGCTGTACAGCAGCAATCCGATAGCAGCCAAAAACATCGGCACACATATATATAAACGACTGCGAATGGACTTTTGTTCCATACCCAGAAAGTCCGCAACGATAAGCCGCGCCGAACGGAAAGCCGTATCGCCACTCGTAATGGGAGCAGCAATCACTCCCAGCACAGCCAACACGCCACCGACGGCTCCCAGCCAGTTTTTCGTAATGGCATCCACTATGACAGCGGCATTGGTCTCTTCCATTCCGTTCTCGTGGAAAAAACAGGTAGCCGCAGCAGCCCAGATAAGCGCTACGATGCCTTCGGTAATCATAGCCCCATAGAATACGGGACGACCATGGCGTTCACTCGTCATGCAACGCGCCATTAACGGGCTTTGTGTGGCGTGGAAACCACTGATTGCCCCACACGCAATGCTGACAAACATGATAGGAAAGATAGGCAATGTAGAGGCGTTGGGATTGGTATTCTGCAAGCCGTCCCATACTTCCGGCAATGCCGGATGGTTCACGTAAAGCATCACCAGAATTCCTACCGCCATAAACAGCAGTGCGATAGCAAACAGCGGGTATATCTTGCCGATAATCTTATCTACCGGCAACAGCGTGGCAAGTACATAATAGATAAAGACTACTACAATCCAAAAAGTGGTGTCCAGCGTTTCCGGTGTCAGACTGGCAAGCAGCCCGGCAGGTCCTGCCACAAACACAGCGCCTACCAATATCATCAGGATAACGGTGAATCCGCGCATGACCTGCTTGGTGGTCAGCCCCAAATAGCGGCCTATAATCTCCGGCAAACTCTCGCCATCGTGGCGCAGCGAAAGCATTCCCGCAAAATAATCATGCACCGCACCGGCGAAAATACTTCCCAAAACAATCCACAGATAAGATGCCGTACCGAACTTGGCTCCCATAATCGCACCGAAGATCGGTCCCAAGCCTGCAATGTTCAGAAATTGTATCATAAAGATTTTCCACGTAGGCAGCGGAATATAGTCCACCCCGTCGGCTTTTGTGAGAGCTGGTGTCTTGCGGTCGTCCGGACCAAATACGCGCTCTATGAAACGTCCGTAAATGAAATAGCCTGCAATCAACGCCAACAGGCAAAGCGTAAATGTAATCATGGCATGCTAAATTTAATGTGGATGCTCAGTGTTAATGTATTTTATGTATGCAAATGTAACAGTTTCCAACCAAACTATGCAAACTTATCAGGTGATTTACTTATCTTCGCCGTAAAATATAACAGAAATAAAGAAGTTAATGGGAATTTATTTCACCCCAAAACAGGATACTATTATGAAGAAATTATGCTTTATACTACTATTATATGCCTTCTGCCTCCTGCCACTTGCCGCACAGCATCCTCCCAAGCATGAAGTGCGTGCCGCATGGATCACCGCCGTTTACGGATTGGACTGGCCGCGTACTCGTGCCACCACTCCCGAAGGCATCCGTAAGCAACAAGCCGAACTTGTGGAAATACTGGACAAACTGAAAGCAGCCAACTTCAATACGGTACTTTTCCAAACCCGTACTCGTGGCGACGTATTATACCAATCAGCAATCGAACCCTATAATTCCATCCTAACAGGAAAAGTCGGCGGTAATCCCGGTTACGACCCGCTTGCCTTTGCCATAGCAGAGTGCCACAAACGGGGAATGGAATGTCATGCCTGGATGGTCACCATCCCCTTGGGCAACCGCAAACACGTTGCCGCCCTCGGCAAAGAGTCGGTCACCAAACGCAAACCGGCTATCTGCGTGCCCTATAAACGTGAATACTTCCTCAACCCCGGACACCCCCAAACCAAAGAATACCTGATGAGTCTTGTCCGCGAAGTGGTGGAACGCTACGACGTAGACGGTGTGCACTTCGACTATCTGCGTTATCCCGAACATGCCCTGCGCTTCTCCGACAGTTACACTTACAGGAAATACGGCAACGGACGGGATCTTGCCCAATGGAGGCGGGACAATATCACAGAGATTGTCCGCTACCTTTACAAAGGAGTCAAGGCACTGAAACCCTGGGTCAAAGTCAGTACCTGCCCCGTAGGCAAGTACCGCGATACATCCCGTTACCCGTCCCGCGGCTGGAATGCATTCCACACCGTCTATCAGGACGTACAAGGCTGGCTGGGCGAAGGCATACAAGACCAGGTCTACCCCATGATGTATTTTCGTGGCAACGGTTTCTATCCTTTCGCCCTCGACTGGCAGGAGCAAAGCAACGGTCGGCAGATTATTCCCGGACTGGGCATCTATTTCCTCGATCCCAGTGAAGGCAACTGGACAGTGGATGAAGTGGAACGGCAGATAAACTTCACCCGTACACATGGCTTGGCAGGCGAAGGGCACTATCGCGCGAAGTACCTCATGGACAATACGCAAGGGCTTTATGATATCCTTGAAGAGCATTACTACACTGCTCCCGCCTTGCAACCCGCCATGCCATGGATAGACAATGTGCCGCCCAGCGTTCCCACTCGGCTCAAGGTTGAGAAACTGTCCGAAGGATATTGGAAAATCAGTTGGCAGCCCTCCACCGACAACGACAAGCAAAATGCTCCGATGTATGTCCTCTACGGCTCCAATAGCTACCCGGTAGACACAACCGATCCTAACAATATATTGGTCCAGCGCATACAGGGGACAGAATGCATATATGCTCCTATCCGTCCCTGGACCACCCGGAAATACTTTGCCGTCACCGCCATAGACCGTTGCGGCAACGAAAGTCCGGCTGCAACCACTCCCCAAGAAAGAAGATGACAGGAAGAATCATATCCGGGCATATGCCCGGTAACAACTCTTGGCTGTAACCGGAACCAATGGCAGATAGCCGGAAACAAGTCTGCCTCCTTCTATTACCAATGGATAATCCTTCATGTCCCGTTCGTGTTGCACACGCAAGGTCTCATTGTCGGGAAAATACTCTATATTAAAATATCCCATACGTCCGGGTGCCACATAGTTATCGTAAAACAACCGGGCCACCACCCCCATATTCATACGCATATTTATCTCTACACAAGGGTGAATAACATATTCACGTCCGTTCTCCTGTCTGCAAATCATCATATCAACGCCCAAATAACCAACATAGGTGCTGCCGTAGATCGCTGTCAACTCCGTACGGAGAGTCTCACGTATCAGCATCAGTTCATCAACCGGAAAGTTCTGTGTTATAATTTCTTCTATCCGGCTGTCCGATGCAAGCAGATTACCGATATAAGCCCCTCGCTCATTGGTAGAAAACAGGGAATAGCCCGCAAAAGTCACCCTTCCCTGCCCGTCAGAGTAAAATTCGACGGCAAAATCTTTCACCTTATTATATATAGGCTCTGCCGTAAGACAACCCTGCTCCTTCAAAACTCGTCCACACCAGTTGGATATGGGCTTCGTAAGCCCGTACAGACACCAGTTCAGCCCCTTTCCGCTGCCCGACCAAGGCACTTTGAGCAAACATGTGTGCATGGTGTTTACAACCCGTTCGCAATCCTCCATATTCTCTATAAGATGATGTTCACCGCAGGTATATTCCGGATAACGGCTTGTTATATGTTGCGTCACCGCCACGGCCTGAAGGCGGGAAGAAAGCAAGCGATACTCCCCAAGAAGCTGTGCAGCAGGCAACCTATCTTCACTGACGCCACCCCTCAGCAGATATTTGCGGATAGAAGGGTTCCAGCCCCAAGGCAGCACCTCCGCCTCCGCATAATCAGGTAATTCAGGCTCGGTAGCCAGTTGCACTTGCAGCGGAAACAACTCCCGCATCTGCTTCAGGAAGTCTGCATTATAGGCGGAAGGAGCCAACACTGCATTATACGGCTCTGCATACCATACCGGCAATAGCGCCAAATCCTGAGCCATACGACGCGCGGAAACCGGAGCTATGTAGTTCGTTTCGTTATTGGCAAGCGCCAAATCGGAGTCGGGATTAAAAAGATATAGTTTCATTGATTATAGTTCATCATGATTAAGAACTGCAAACTTACAGAGAAAAAGAACAGCATGCAAAATATATAAAACTTAACTACAAACAAGATATTTTGCTATCTCTACTTTGCAAATCTACAAAAAAGCTGTATATTTGTCGCCCGATAAACCGAATTTGAAGCATGGAAGCATTTTACCGAACACACGCTTATCTGGTAGAGCATACAAATGCCCCCGTTCGCCGCGACCTCATGGATGAGATTGACTGGAACGACCGTCTTATCGGTATCAAAGGTACCCGGGGTGTGGGTAAGACTACATTCCTGTTGCAATATGCCAAAGAAAAGTTCGGAACCGACCGCTCCTGTCTTTTTATCAACATGAACAATTTCTACTTCTCCGGCCACAGTATCGTGGACTTTGCCTACGAATTTCAACGTCGCGGCGGAAAAGTGCTGTTGATAGACCAAGTTTTCAAACATCCCGACTGGAGCAAGGAATTGCGTTTGTGCTACGACCGTTTTCCTAACCTGAAAATTGTCTTTACCGGTTCGTCCGTAATGCGCCTGAAAGAAGAGAATCTGGAATTGCGCGACATCGTAAAGAGCTACAACCTGCGTGGTTTCTCTTTCCGCGAGTATCTGAACCTGCAAACCGGCATGAAATTCCGTTCCTACTCACTGGAAGAAATCCTGAGCAATCACGAACAAATAGCCAAGGGCATCCTGTCAAAAGTACGCCCGTTAGATCATTTTCAGGACTACATGCATCATGGCTTCTATCCTTTTTTCCTTGAAAAACGTAACTTCTCGGAAAATCTGCTGAAGACAATGAATATGATGGTGGAAGTGGATATTCTGCTGATCAAGCAAATAGAGCTGAAATATCTGTCCAAAATAAAAAAATTGCTATACTTCCTGGCCGTAGACGGACCGAAAGCCCCGAATGTGAGCCAGCTTGCCAACGACATACAGACATCCAGGGCTACGGTTATGAACTACATCAAGTATCTGGCAGATGCACGACTTATCAACATGGTATATCCCAAGGGAGAAGAATTCCCCAAGAAACCGTCGAAGATAATGATGCACAACTCCAACCTGATGTACTCCATCTACCCCGTAAAGGTGGACGAACAAGACGTACTGGAAACTTTCTTTGCAAACACAATGTGGAAAGACCACAAAGTGAATAAAGGAGACAAAAACATTTCGTTTATGGTAGACGAAGTGATGCCTTTCAAGATTTGTCAGGAAGGTATGAGAATTAAAAATAATCCGGGAGTGACATACGCATTGCACAAGGCGGAAATAGGCCGGGGCAATCAAATACCTCTCTGGTTGTTCGGCTTTCTATATTAATTGAGAGATTTTTTTACTTAATAAATTCAATTTAGTTATGACTAAACAGAAGAAATTCATTACTTGTGATGGTAATCAGGCTGCTGCACATATCTCGTATATGTTCTCGGAAGTAGCTGCTATCTACCCCATCACTCCTTCATCTACGATGGCTGAATACGTAGACGAATGGGCTGCCGCAGGTCGCAAAAACATCTTCGGCGAAACAGTATTGGTACAGGAAATGCAATCCGAGGGTGGTGCTGCCGGTGCCGTTCATGGCTCTCTGCAAGCCGGTGCGCTGACTACTACGTACACTGCTTCACAAGGTTTGTTGCTGATGATACCGAACATGTACAAGATTGCCGGTGAATTCCTGCCTTGCGTGTTCCACGTATCTGCACGTACTTTGGCAAGCCATGCACTGTGTATCTTCGGTGACCATCAGGACGTAATGTCTGCACGCCAGACAGGTTTCGCCATGTTGGCCGAGGGTTCCGTACAGGAAGTTATGGACTTGGCCGGTGTTGCTCACTTGGCTACTATCAAGTCACGTGTTCCGTTCATGAACTTCTTCGACGGCTTCCGCACTTCTCACGAAATCCAGAAGATCGAAATGCTGGAAAACGAAGACCTCGCTCCGCTGATCGATCAGAAAGCATTGGCCGAATTCCGCGCACGCGCACTGAATCCGATGAATCCGGTTGCTCGTGGTATGGCTGAAAACCCTGACCACTTCTTCCAGCATAGAGAATCGAGCAACTCTTACTATGATGCAGTTCCTGCTATCGTAGAAGAATATATGAATGAAATCTCCAAGATCACAGGACGTAAATACGGTTTGTTCGATTACTACGGAGCTGAAGATGCAGAACGCGTAATCATTGCAATGGGTTCTGTTACGGAAGCTGCACGCGAAGCTATCGACTACCTGACAGCTAAGGGTGAAAAAGTAGGTTTGGTTTCCGTTCACTTGTATCGTCCGTTCTCGGCTAAACACTTCTTGGCAGCTGTTCCTAAGACTGCTAAGCGTATTGCTGTTTTGGACCGTACAAAAGAACCGGGTGCAGTAGGCGAACCTCTGTATCTGGATGTAAAAGACTGTTTCTATGGCCAGGAAGATGCTCCGGTTATCGTAGGCGGCCGTTATGGTTTGGGGTCTAAGGATACGACTCCTGCCCAGATCCTTTCCGTATATGAAAACCTGGCACTGCCGATGCCGAAGAACCAGTTCACGATCGGTATCGTAGATGACGTAACATTCACTTCCCTGCCTCAGAAAGAAGAGATCGCATTGGGTGGCGAAGGCATGTTCGAAGCTAAGTTCTACGGTTTGGGTGCAGACGGTACTGTCGGTGCCAACAAGAATTCAGTCAAGATCATCGGTGACAATACAAATAAATATTGCCAGGCTTATTTCTCTTACGACTCTAAGAAATCCGGCGGTTTCACTTGTTCTCACCTGCGTTTCGGTGATCATCCGATCCGTTCTACTTATTTGGTGAATACCCCGAACTTCGTGGCTTGCCACGTTCAGGCTTATTTGCGCATGTACGACGTGACTCGTGGTTTGCGTGAGAACGGTACCTTCTTGTTGAATACCGTTTGGGGCGCCGAGGAGTTGGCTAAGCACTTGCCTAATAAGGTAAAACGTTACTTCGCTCAGAAGAATATCACTGTATATTATATCAACGCTACACAGATCGCCTTGGAGATCGGTTTAGGTAACCGTACCAATACGATCCTCCAGTCCGCTTTCTTCCGTATCACGGGTGTTATCCCTGTAGACTTGGCTATCGAGCAGATGAAGAAATTCATCGTTAAGTCTTACGGTAAGAAGGGCGAGGACGTGGTTAACAAGAACTACGCGGCTGTAGACCGTGGTGGCGAGTACAACCAATTGACGGTTGATCCCGCTTGGGCTAACCTTCCGGATGATGAGGCTGTCGTAAACAACGATCCCGCTTTCATCAACGAGGTAGTTCGTCCGATCAACGCTCAGGATGGCGACTTATTGAAGGTTTCCGCGTTCAAGGGCATCGAGGATGGTACTTGGGCGCAAGGAACCGCTAAATACGAGAAACGTGGCGTGGCCGCTTTCGTTCCGGTTTGGAATGAGGCGAACTGTATCCAGTGTAACCAATGCGCTTACGTTTGTCCTCACGCTTCTATCCGTCCGTTCGTATTGAACGATGAGGAGCAGAAGGGCGCTAGCTTCGCTATGTTGGACGTGAAGGCTCCGGCCGCTATGAAGGGTATGAAGTTCCGTATGCAGGTAGACGTTCTCGACTGTCTGGGTTGCGGTAACTGCGCCGATATCTGTCCGGGATTCAAGGGCAACAAGGCTTTGTCTATGGTTCCGCTGGAAGGCCAGTTGGCTGAGGCC
>ERZ779890.252-NODE-252-length-61373-cov-4.482240_pt1 | contig 61373 bp, 34 predicted proteins | sample MGYA00511553_ERZ779890 | MGnify/ENA primary metagenome ERZ779890 (study PRJEB29588, sample SAMEA2152064) | human gut metagenome | biome: human gut; feature: human-associated habitat; material: faeces | place: Denmark | collected 2008/2010 ... | reverse complement strand
CAGCCGGTGGTTGAATTGGGCGGCGCTGTCTTGGTGGCACGTGTGCTTGCCGCCGCAATTGCAGTGTTTTTGCTTGTCACAATCACTAAGTTTAAAAACCTGAAAATGCAGCAAATGCTGTGTTCTGTAGGCGTTCTGCTCATGTTGGCGGAAATTGCCGTTGTGGTTGGCGGATATTTTATGGCGGTTGTTGAGCCGAGATTCACGATGACAGCTCCGCTGCCTGTGCTTGCACTTGCCTGCACGCTGATGGCGAAGAGCCGTATCCAAAAAGACTATAAAATCATCCACGATTGCGACCGTTTGCGCTAATGTATTGGTTTGAAAATCAGAAGAATGTGAAAATATTTCTGAAATATTTGGACTGATTGCTTTGTTTTTAGGAAATTAATGGTTACTTTTGCAGTCCGAAATACTGAATAATAACGAAATAAGATACAAAAATGAAAAGAACATTCCAACCTTCGAACAGAAAGAGAGTGAACAAACACGGTTTCCGTTTAAGAATGTCGACTGCCGACGGACGCAAGGTGCTTGCTCGCCGTCGTGCTAAAGGTCGTGCACGTCTGTCGGTTTCTCACTCTATCAATAAGTAATACTTTAATAGGGTTACGCAGAACGAATAGTTCCGTTGTCGTATTCTTGCGATGACGGTTCTTTTTGTGTGTATACGCGTCTGGCTTTTTGCGCCTCTTTGCTTGCCGGCACTCCGGATTTCTCTGATTTTGAAATCTAAAAAAACGAATCCAAATCTTTAAAAATGGAAAAAGACAATCTTTTGTCGATAAAATGTGACATTTTGTTGGATTTATTTGGAATTGTGTTTACAAAGTGATAAATTTGCCGTCGAAAAGAGGTAGGATATATAGATTTTGAAAAAGGAGGTTTGAAAAATAGATGCAATGTCCAGGCAAAGCTTCTCTGGCAAATTCCAGATGTTTTGTCGGCAATTGGCATAGTTTGATAAGCGAATAGATTAAAAGAATTTTATTTCATATTGATTTGTTTTATGTGTGATGATCCCCGGGAGGCTGCGAAGTTTTTCGGGGTTTTTCGTGCAAAACTGTCAATTTGTCGGTAAAAACGCAGTTAACGAATCAAAAGTATTGTTTTTGCAAGATGTGTGTATTACTTTTGTGGTGATACAATGGTTTTAGGTTTGGATTTTTAAGTTTTGATTATGAAAAGGATGTTTGTTGTTCCAGCATTGTTGCTGGCAATGTCGGTGTCGTCGCAGGCGGAAACTTCGCTTGTGATGACTCGTGTTGATGGCGGAATGCAGGAGTTGCGTAATCTCTGTTTGGAAAGTGAACATTTCGACATACGTAAATGTTTTTTTACAATGGATGGCGATACGTTATATTGTATGGCAGTGTCGGTATAGTAGGCACTGCATTTGGCGGAGGCCGTCCTTGACAATGGCATTACAAGTGCAAGAAAATAAGATTTGTTTCATGTGTGAATTTTGGCATCTCGGAGGCTGTGAAGTTTCTGGGATGTTTTTTTATTGTGAAATTTTCAAAGGGCATATTTTGTTTGTAGTCGGCATTGGACTACCTTTGTATTGCTTATTTTTTAATCAGTGAAAAAATATAATCGATGAGAACAAGGATGTTTATGCTGTTGCTGGCGGTGCTCGTGCTGGCAGGATGCGGTAGAGAGAAAAAAATCGAGTCGGAGCTGCTCGGCATAGAGGAGAAAGACGGATATACGCTGGTGACCGTGCGCGATCCGTGGAAGGCTGGACAGACACTTCACCGCTATGCGCTTGTGCCACGCGACAAGCCGCTTCCCGACGGGCTTCCCGATGCGACGGTGATAAAAGTGCCGTTGCGCTCGGCGGTGGTCTACAGTGATGTGTATGCCCGTCCGATTGTGGAGCTGGGCTGCGGAAATGCCATCGTCGGAGTGCTCGATGCACAGTATTTCAAGACACCCGAAGTGGTTGCCGGTTTGAAATCCGGAAAGATATCCGACTGCGGCTCGTCGATGTCGCCATCCACTGAACGTATCGTCAGTGCCGCGCCGGAGGCCATATTCCTGTCGCCGATGCAGAACAGCGGTTATGGAGCGATAGGCAATATGGGAATACCTATTGTTGAGATGGCAGACTATATGGAGTCCACGCCCCTTAACCGCGCACGCTGGATTGAGTTTATCGGACTGCTCTTCGGCAAGAGCGACCAGGCAGCGAAGGTCTATGCTCAGGTGGCTAAGGATTATGCCGAGGTGAAGGCTGTTGCTCAGAAAGCCGACAAGCATCCCATGGTGATTTCAGAATATGCCATCAACGGGGTATGGTATGTGCCAGGAGGCAAAAGCTACAAGGCTTCGCTTTATGCCGATGCCGGCGCAGCATATCCATGGGCTGCCGACCAGTCGACTGGATCGTTGTCGCTCGACTTTCCGCAGGTGCTTGACAAGGCTCAGAAAGCCGACTTCTGGCTTGTCACCGTCTACGGACAGACGCTTGACCGCAAGTCAATGCTTGCGCTTTATCCGCACAACGACCGTTTCAGCGCGTTTTCCAATCATGGAGTCTATTATGTCGATTCCGCCACAAGCGGGATTTTTGAGGAAACACCGTTCCATCCCGAGCGTCTGCTTCGCGAATACGTGAAACTGTTTCATCCCGACTTGTTGCCTGACTACTCGTTGCAATATTATAAACCGATGGGGGATTGATAGATGGCACGTTTCCGTATAGTGACGGCTTTGCTCGTTTTTGCGATAGTCGCTCTCGCTTTGTCGCTTCTGCTTGTTGGCACAGTCGATGTGCCGGCTGTTGAGGTGTGGCGCATTCTGACCGGTCGTCCGTCAGACTATGAGCCGTGGAATTTTATAATATTCGAAAGTCGGCTGCCGCTTGTCGTCACGGCTGCGCTTGCCGGAGGTGCGCTCGCCGTGTCGGGACTGCTGTTGCAGACCCTGTTTGGCAACACGCTCGCCGACCCCTCGATTCTTGGCATATCCACGGGGGCAAGTCTGGGTGCCGGATGCGCTATGCTTGCGTTCGGCAGCTCGTTTGCCACTGTACTTGGTGTCGCCGCTGGCGGATATGTAGCCACGCTTACCGGCGCATTTGTGGGAGCGATGGTTGTGATGGCTTTGCTGCTCGTGATGTCGAACGTTGTGAAGAGCAGCACGATGTTGCTGATTGTTGGTATCTTGATAGGTTATATCGCCTCGTCGGCAATCTCGTTGCTTAATTTCTTTGCCACAGAAGAGGGTGTGCATTCGTTTGTGATATGGGGACTTGGCAATTTCTCCGGAGTCACGCTCCGCCAATTGCCGGTTTTTGCCGCTGTTGTGGTTGTGGGGCTTGCCGCCTCGTTGCTGCTGATAAAGCCGCTCAACGCCTTGCTGCTGGGCAGGCGTTATGCTGAAAACCTTGGCGTCAACCTTCGCTCCACGCGCAATGTGCTGCTTGTGGTCACCGGACTGCTTACAGCCGTTGTCACGGCATTCTGCGGTCCTATAGGATTTATCGGACTTGTGGTGCCCCACGTGTCGCGTCTGCTGCTCCGCACGTCCGACCACTACCGGTTGATTCCAGTGGCTATTCTTGCCGGCGCGGTTGTGGCGATGGCGTGCACGCTGGTGAGTGTGTTGCCGATGGACAATGGTATGATTCCTATAAATGCAATCACGCCGATTGCCGGTGTGCCGGTGATACTTTACGTGATAATCAACCGCTGTAAGATATTCTATTTCAACTGACAGAGATGAAACGCTTGCTCGAAATTAAAAACGTGTCTGCCGGATATGTTGTGGACAAGAAGACAAATGTTGTGGTGGCTGACGCATGCCTGTCGCTTTGCGGCGGACAGCTTGTGAGTATGCTTGGCGCAAACGGTGCCGGCAAGTCAACCTTGCTGCGCACTATTGCCGGGACGCAGAGGCCGCTGCAGGGGGATGTGCTTGTCGATGGAAAATCGTTGAAATCAATGAGCCGCAAGGAGTTGGCCAAGATGGTGAGCGTCGTGTCGACCGACCGCACTCAAGCCGGCGGATTGACTGTTGAGGAACTTGTGGGACTCGGGCGTCAGCCTCACACGGGATTTCTCGGGCGTCTTGACAGCAGCGACCGTGAGATTGTGGCAGAGGCGATGGAGGCGGTGGGAATAAGCCATAAGGCTGAAAAATTTGTCGCCGAACTTTCCGACGGCGAGCGCCAGAAAGCGATGATTGCGCGCGCTGTGGCGCAGCAGACACCCGTAATCCTGCTCGATGAACCTACATCGTTTCTCGATGTGGCGAGCCGTGTCGACGTGTTGCAGCTGCTTCACCGTCTGGCTTACAACGAAGGCAAGGCCATACTGCTGTCGTCGCACGACGTCTCGTTGTCGTTGTCGCTCAGCGACCGCTTGTGGCTGCTTTTACCAGGGGGCGTAATCGTTGACGGGCAGACGGAGGATTTGGTGCTTTCGGGACGGTTGGATGAACTGTTTCTGTCGCGCTCGGTGACCTTCGATATGCTGACAGGAGAGTTTGCCGCGGTGCTGCCTGCCGGACATAGGTCGGTGGCATTGCGTTGCAGCGACCCGTCGTTGAGTCATTGGGCAACAAATGCGTTGCTCCGCAGCGGTTATGCTGTGGGTGACGAAGGCAAGGTGGAGGTGTCTGTTGTGTCAGCCACCGACATCAGCGTCGGCGGCAGGCGCTGCAGCTCATTTGCCGGGATGCTCGGCGCGCTTGAAGTGGAATCCTAAGCACACGTTGTCGTATTGTCGTGTCAGCCGCATAGCCATTTTAAACGTGGCGTTGTCGGCGTTGTCGGCAACCGCCGACACCAATCCGATAAGTTGTTTGACGTCGACGGTGAGCGTCATGCGGTTGCCGTCTTTCTGCAGATAAGCCTTCTGGTTGCTGTAGGCAGCCGGAATGCGTACCTGCGATGAGTGGAGCGAAAGGTTGTAACTGTTGCCTGAAATCCTGTCAAGGTGTCCTTCCACGGGCACGTCGCGCACGAAGATGACAAAGGTGTTTTCGTCGGAAAACTCAATATGAGTGTCATCGAGCTGCAGTTGCTCATAGTAGGGTGTCAGTCGGTTTTCGGCGATGGCGGCCACGGCTTCCCCGCTGAGGTTGCCCACGGCATTGCCCGACTTTAGGTAGACCGCAGGTCCGGTCGCAAACCAGTTGGCTGCAATTGTGGCAGTGTCGGCAGTCGCTGGCTTGTCGGTTAGTGCCGACAGGTGCTCTTTGGCCTTCATCACATTCTCTTCGCCAATGTAGTCGTTCAGCACCTCGCCGTCGGAAATCCATATTTTATAACCTCCGTAAGCGGCGGCGGCAAGCACGATGAGCAGTATCAGTTTTTTCATATCCGTCAGTTTGTATGTGCGAAGATAGGCAAAAAAAAGAAAAAAGAGTCTCCGTTGGGAAACTCTTTTCATAGAAGCTTGTGTGGAAGCTATTTTTTCATGCGGAAGCCGATGCAGATGTGGTCGTAGTTCGACAGCATCGACGTCACGGTGTTGATTGTCTTCAGGTCGCCTTTCTTTGCCACCGCCTGCACAATCGTCATCAGTTTCTTAACATCCATGGAAATCGATATCTCGTTGCCCACTTTCTGAACGTAGACCGTCATAGAGTGCTCGTCGTTGGTGAGTCCGGCGATGGTTGAGAGCAGTTGCATTTTAAACGTGCCGTCGCTGTTGGCTGTGAGTTTGCCCTTGATGGGTGCCTTCTTCACAGTGAGCGTGAAATTTCCTTCGGAGTCGAAAACACAGGAAGTGTTGAGCAGTCCCACCTTTTTGTAGTAGGGCTTGAGTTTGGCTTCGGCTGCAGTGGTCATAGCCGAACCGCCAGCCTGCTGGGCAATGTTGCCTGATTTCAGCACCAATGCCGGCCCGGTTGTCTTCCATGTGCCTTTGAGCTCGGCTACGGTCACTGTTTTGTTTTGTGCCACGGTCTCTTTTACCACATCTCCAAGACCGTTTAATAAATCTTTCAAATCCTGGGCTTCGGCAGATGCCATGCAAACTGCTGTCATTGCCAAGCCGCAAACAAAAATCTTTGCTACTTTTTTCATCATAAATATGTTTTGTTCATACAAAGTTAGTCATGGGATGACAAAACCGGACAAAAAAATCGAAATAATGACAATCTTTATCGAAATTTTCAGTGAAGATGAGTAACTTTGCACATCTTATATAGAAATTGAAAATTATTGACAATATGAACGAATTAGCGTCGAAGTACAGCCCTGAGGAAGTAGAGGGAAAATGGTACGAATATTGGCTGAAACACGACTTGTTTAAGTCGACTCCCGACAGCCGGGAGCCGTATACAATCGTTATCCCGCCGCCAAATGTCACTGGTGTGCTCCATATGGGACACATGCTCAACAATACAATCCAAGACATCCTTATCCGCCGCGCGCGGATGGAGGGCAAGAACGCTCTCTGGGTGCCGGGAACCGACCATGCGTCGATTGCAACGGAGGCGAAGGTGGTGGCGCGTCTTGCTTCGAAAGGTATAAAGAAGACCGACCTTACACGCGATGAGTTTCTTAAACATGCGTGGGAATGGAAAGAGGAGCATGGCGGCATCATCCTTGAGCAGCTGAAGAAACTTGGCGCTTCGTGCGACTGGAGCCGTACGGCGTTTACGATGGACGAGGTGCGCTCGAAGAGTGTGCTTCACGTGTTTGTCGACCTTTTCAACAAAGGCTTGATTTACCGTGGCGTGCGTATGGTCAATTGGGATCCTGCGGCGCAGACAGCTCTCAGCGACGAGGAGGTGGTCTACAAGGAAGAGCATGGCAAGCTCTACTACCTGCGTTATAAAATCGTGGGTGAGGACGGCTATGCAATTGTTGCCACAACACGTCCGGAAACGATTATGGGCGACACGGCGATGTGTATCAATCCCAACGACCCGAAAAACGCCCATCTTAAAGGCAAACGTGTGATTGTGCCTCTCGTTGGCCGTGAAATCCCTGTGATTGAGGATGACTATGTCGATGTTGAGTTCGGTACGGGTTGCTTGAAAGTGACTCCTGCTCACGATGTCAACGACTATATGCTCGGCGAGAAACACAACTTGAAGAGCATCGACATCTTCAACGACAACGGAACAATCAGCGAGGCTGCCGGACTTTATGTGGGTATGGACCGCTTTGCGGTGCGCGAGCAGATTGAGAAAGATCTCGCCGAGGCAGGGTTGCTCGAGAAGGTTGAGGCTTACACCAATAAGGTGGGCCACTCAGAACGCACAAACTCTGTGATCGAGCCGAAACTGTCGATGCAGTGGTTCCTTAAGATGGACGCGCTTGCAAAGCCGGCTCTCGATGCTGTGATGCAGGACGACATCAAGTTCCATCCGTCAAAGTTCAAGAACGTTTACCGTCATTGGATGACCAATATCAAGGATTGGTGTATCTCCCGCCAATTGTGGTGGGGACACCGCATCCCGGCATATTTCTTGCCGGAGGGCGGATATGTGGTTGCCGAGACAGTCGAGGAGGCTTTGCGCCTTGCTCAGGAAAAGACAGGCAACAAAGAGCTTAAGATTGAAGACCTGCGTCAGGATGAGGACGTGCTCGACACTTGGTTCTCGTCTTGGTTGTGGCCGATTTCTTTGTTCAACGGAATCCTTGACCCTGACAATGAGGAAATAAAATACTATTATCCAACAGCCGACCTCGTTACCGGTCCGGATATCATCTTCTTCTGGGTGGCACGTATGATTATGGCTGGCTACGAATACAAGAACGATATGCCGTTCCGCAATGTGTATTTCACAGGTATCGTGCGCGACAAGCTGGGACGTAAGATGTCGAAATCGCTTGGAAACTCGCCTGATCCGTTGATGCTTATCGAGAAGTTCGGCGCCGACGGAGTGCGTATGGGCTTGATGCTTGCAGCGCCTGCCGGAAACGACATCCTTTATGATGACTCTCTTTGTGAGCAGGGACGCAACTTCAACAACAAGATTTGGAATGCTTTCCGCCTTGTGAAAGGATGGGAGGTTGCCGACATCGAGCAGCCGGAGTATGCCAAAACTGCTGTGAAATGGTTTGAGGCAGTGCTCAACAAAACGCTTGCCGAGGTCGACGACTTGTTTGGCAAGTTCCGCTTGTCGGAGGCGTTGATGGCTGTCTACAAACTGTTCTGGGACGAATTCTCTTCGTGGTATCTTGAAATGGTGAAGCCTGCCTATGGAAAGCCTGTCGACCGTGCCACTTATGAGGCGACTCTCGGATTTTTCGATGCGTTGCTCCGTCTGCTGCATCCGTTCATGCCGTTTATCACCGAAGAACTTTGGCAACACATCGCCGAGCGCAAAGACGGCGAGAGCGTAATGACAGCATTGCTGCCTAAGGCAGGCGCGTTCAGCGAGCAGACGATCGCTGATATGGACGTTGCAAAGGACATCATCGCCGGTATCCGCACTGTGCGCTTGCAGAAAAACATTCCCAACAAGGAAGAACTTGAGTTGCAGGTGATGGGTGAGGGCAATGTGCCGGTAGAATCGATCATCAAGAAGCTTGCAAATCTGTCGGCAGTCGCAAATGTGTCGGAAAAAGATGCCACTGCAGCGGCGTTTATGGTAGGCACAACGGAATATGCCGTGCCTCTTGGCAACAACATCAACGTTGAGGAAGAACTGAAGAAGCTTGAGGCTGACCTGAAGTATCAGGAAGGATTCCTCCAGAGCGTGTTGAAGAAACTCAGCAACGAGAAATTCGTGAACAACGCTCCTGCCAAGGTTATTGAGATGGAACGTAAAAAGCAAGCCGACGCCGAGGCGAAGATTGCAACCCTTAAGGAAAGCATCGCCGCCCTGCAAGGCAAGTAGGAAAATATACTTATAAATAAAAAGAAGGCGCATTCTGTTGAAGAATGCGCCTTCTCTGCATATAGGCTGCACTGAAGGGTTTTAAATTTGCCGTTGAAAATGAATGACAACTTTCAAATTGGCATACGAAGCGGTGTTTCCTGACGGCTTTGTGACGTCGGTCAATTATGTCGTTCCAAAAGAGCTGAGCGACATTGCCGAGAAACTGGAGGCTCTTGATGTGGAAGATGAGGATGCGGTGGCAGAGGTTCGGGCAGAAATTAAGGGAATAGAAGCTGGCGATTACACGTTTCGGTTTACCGTGGAGGACGGTTGTGAAAATTGCCCTACTGACGAGGCGAAGGAGCCCTTGCCGTTGACGGCGGCGGAGGCGCAGGCAATTCTTTATGGCGAATATCCAATCGAAGAAGTGTTTTCCGACTTATGCAATGAGCCGCTTGGCGAAGATTTTATCAATGACCTGGCAGAAAAAAAGATTTTTGCGATGAATATGTCAATTATAGTTGCGGAGGCAGTTGCGACGAACTCGACTATTATCTTGATGCATGGAAATATATCATTGACCACATTGTTTCAGGTCAGATAACAGAGTCCACGCTCGATTCAAGGCTTGAATATTTTGACGAGTGCTATTATCAAGAAGAAACAACCGTCGAGAAATGGCACAAAGCTAATTGAGAATGGAGAATTTTCCATAAAATGCACAGACCATTTGCAGACATGCTGGACCACAGTCTGTGCTTTCCATTTGCCAACAAAGTTTAATCTTTCCCAAAATAAAAATTTAATAGTTAATATCTACCCCTCTTTCCACTCCGTCATTATTCAATTTGCGATTCACCTTCTTCTGCCTCTTGCCAAAGTCAAATCTGTAGGTTACTCCCAGCAATACCATATTTGCGTTATTTCTGATATTCTGAATGTATTTTTCGGGATGAACTTCTGAAATGGTAATTTTTTCAATTGTACTTCCTCGTTTTGTAAACAAGTTTACTCCCGTCGCAGAGAAATACCAGTTCTTATAATTGTACTGAAGTGTTATTGTATTCCAACGCTCAGCTGTGCTAAATATATTCCCAGATAAGTTATATCGTGGTTTGATTTCATAATTTGCTGACACCGGCCAATTTCCGAACGTAAAGTTCCCATTTATTGATGCATATATGCGATTTTTGGGATAGTGTTCATTTTCTAATTTGATATGATAATTATCCCACCCTAATTTGCCCCAAAATGTGGCAAATCCAAACAGATTTTGTACTGACATATTTAATTTAAGGTTTACTAAGTCATCATGATTTCCGTTTATTGGTCTACGTATGAATTTGTCATAATATGGACTTGAATCATCACTTATGTAATTATATACATAATAAATTGGATTAAAGGTTCTGCTATGAGCCAAAAAAGGAAATAAAAATATGGGCATGGCCAACCATCACGGTTGTTCATACCCATTAATGTCGATTATGATTTATTCAATAACAATAATTAATCCCGTCTATTTCAGTTTTCTGTAACCGTAAGCCGCGTTATTTCCCAACTGCTCTTCGATACGGATAAGCTGGTTATACTTAGCCATACGGTCGGTGCGGCTCATCGAACCGGTCTTGATTTGACCAGAGTTTGTAGCCACAGCGATATCAGCGATGGTGGTGTCCTCTGTTTCACCAGAACGGTGTGATGTAACAGTTGTGTAGCCATGACGATGAGCCATCTCTATAGCATCCAAAGTCTCAGTAAGCGAGCCAATCTGGTTCACCTTGATAAGTATGGAGTTAGCAGCACCCATTCTGATGCCCTTCTCCAAGAACTTCACGTTGGTAACAAAGAGGTCGTCGCCGACCAACTGGCAACGGTCACCGATGGCAGACGTAAGCTTCACCCAGTTGTCCCAATCGTTCTCGTCAAGACCGTCCTCGATGGAATCGATAGGATATTTGGTAATCAGTTCTTCCAAGTACTTTATCTGCTCTGCAGCCGTGAGCTTCTTGCCGTTAGGATCCTTTTTCTTACCGTCCTTCAGCTGTCGATAATCATAATACCACTCACCGTTTTCCTGAACAGCAAACTCGCTGGCAGCGCAGTCCATGGCTATCTTGACATCCTTTCCCGGCTCATAACCGGCATCCTTGATTGCCTGGCAGATGCTCTCAAGCGCATCCTCTATGCCATTAAGCGCAGGAGCGAAACCGCCCTCGTCGCCGACGGCAGTAGAAAGGCCGCGACTCTTCAGGAGCTTTGCCAAGGCATGGAACACCTCTGCACCCATACGGATGGCCTCCTTCTCATTAGGAGCGCCCACAGGACGAATCATAAACTCCTGGAAAGCGATGGGCGCATCAGAGTGAGCACCACCGTTGATGATGTTCATCATAGGAACGGGGAGGGTGTAAGTGTTGCAGCCACCGATATAGCGATACAACGGGATATGGAGATACTCGGCTGCTGCATGAGCCACAGCAAGCGATACGCCAAGAATAGCATTGGCACCCAAGTTTGACTTGGTCTTAGTGCCATCCAGCTCCAACATCTTATTGTCGACAGCACGCTGCTCCAAGGCTGAGAAACCGACCAAAGCCGGTGCAATCACGTTATTCACATTCTCTACTGCCTTTAATACTCCCTTGCCACAATAGCGGCTCTTGTCGCCATCACGAAGCTCCAAAGCCTCATTCTCACCTGTTGAGGCACCAGACGGAACTGATGCACGGCCAGCAACGCCAGACTTTAATGAAACCTCAACCTCTACTGTAGGATTGCCACGAGAATCCAAGATTTCTCTTGCATGAACTTTTTCGATAATCATAATACAATAATATATTTAACTTTATAAAACTTTATATAAACCGCATGAACACAACACGGGGCGCATAAATACGATTTATTTACGGGTGTAAAAATAGTAATCATAAGGGAAACCACCAAATTCAGAGCATCCTCAAAAATAGGTATTTAGCAGAAAATACCTATATGTAAGTATGATATTGCATAACGATGAATATAGTTTTCTTACGGGATTAAACTTTCAGGCATGATCTGCGTCTAACACATAGATGATGTTTAGAACATCTATCATAACTTAGATATTGTTTGTTTCTAGAAATATTTTGCTTATATGGTTGCTCGGGATGGAGACGCAAGAGCATGAATACTAAACACTTTGGCGAAGACATCACTTTTAGGTATTGCCCGACTCACAACGAAATTGTATCTTTACATCGTAACTAACAGATAAAAGATTATGACAGGAATGACAACAACAATAATCATTGGACTTCTGATTCCGCTATTGGGAACGATGCTTGGTTCGGCTTTCGTCTTCATGATGAAAGACAAGATGTCTGCGCGATTGCAAAAGTCGTTATTGGGCTTTGCCTCTGGAGTGATGGTAGCAGCGTCCGTATGGTCGTTGCTCATTCCCGCTATGGAGATGAAGGCTGACAGCGGCGCATGGTCGGTAGTGCCGGCAGCTGTGGGATTCATGATGGGCATAGGTTTCCTGCTGCTTATTGACGAGCTGACACCCCACCTCCATATCGGAACCGACGAGCCTGAGGGCATACGCTCACACCTGTCAAAGACAGCTATGCTTGCACTTGCCGTAACCATCCACAATCTACCCGAAGGAATGGCTGTAGGCGTGGTGTTTGCAGGAGCCGAAAACGGCGCTTCGCATATCTCGTTAGCCGGAGCCATTTCTGTGTCATTGGGCATTGCCATTCAGAACATTCCCGAAGGCGCTATCATCTCAATGCCCATGCGTGCGGCAGGCAACAGCCGATGGAAGTCCTTCGTGTTAGGATCGCTGAGCGGAGTGGTAGAGCCTATAGGAGCCATAGCCGTTCTGCTGCTTGCCTCACTCATTATGCCCGCCCTCCCCTACATGCTCGCCTTTGCAGCAGGAGCCATGTTCTACGTAGTGGTGGAAGAACTGATACCAGAAGCCTCAGGCGGCCAACACAGCAATCTCAGCACCATCGGCTTCGCCATAGGTTTCGTGCTGATGATGGTGCTGGATGTTGTGATGGGGTAATCTCTACATTTAGTTTATGCTTCTCTGTGAATGACATTTCCGTTGGCTTGGTGTGTGGCAAGTACCAGCACCTCGGCTATCTGGACGTGCTTCGAAGCTGAAGCGGCTGACAAGATGGGACCCGTACTCTTTGATTCCGTCCACAAACGGACGGATAGAGAAGAATGCGTCAGCAACAACAATATCGGTGACCTTCAAGAATTCCTTCTTGTAACGCTTGATGACCGCTATGTAATGTTGCACGAGAGTCATGTTGCGCAGTTTCAACTCTCCTGTAGATGGAGTCTGATGGGCGCGCAGCATCATGCAACTGTTGGCATAGACATCGACAAGAGCCAGTCCTATGATTTCAAGTCCATGCTTCATGGAACTTGCACAACCTGACCAGAAAGTACCGATATGCGGAGTCTTCTTGCCCGGCTTGCTGATGTAGCTCGGATCGATAGCTATAGACCATCCATATTCAAGAAACGTCGGCATAGGGCAAGGTTGAATTCCAACCAGTCTATGCATTTCTATCGGAAGGCAGACTATTCGTAGAGTAGTGACAACTGGTCGACGGTCAGTTCCGCGCCGGTCGACACTGCAGTTTCCAGATAGTCGGAAGTCTTGATATTGCGCGACTCCTTTTCGATTGAATAGGATGCGTGGTTTGACGATGCCACCATCAGTTTCAGGCGCGTTGCGCGCTTGTTGCGTATTGAGTAGACCACAGGCACGTTGAAGCGCGTGAACGACGTTGATGGTTTCAGATAGCCCACACCTCGGCCAATTTCCACTTCTTTCCCGTCCTCGTCGTTGACAAGCGAGATGACCACAAGCCCTGTTTCCGAGGTGTCGTGATAGTCCTGCACGAATGTGTATATGCCGCTGACGGCGGTTGGACGGGAACGGAAGGCTATACCTTCATTATATGTCTCCAAGCCGGATTTGTCGACCGAGTAACTGCCGAGAAACAGTTTGCCGGCAGAGCGGTTTGCCAGGGTGGGAGCATAGGAGCTGTAGTAGTGCCGGTCGGTGCGAGCGTCGCGCGCCGGTTCCACTCCGTGCCAGCTCCATGCGGCGTTGCGCAGCCGCACGGCCCATTGCCCTGAGCCAGTTGACGGAATGATTTCTGTTGTAGGCACTTGGAACCATGTGTTTGAGGTTGAGGCAAACTTCGCGCACGTTTTTTTGTTTACGCTTGCCCACTTCTTCGGTTCGCTGACGATGATGTCGGCTTTGTTGTAGATTGGCATCCAGCTCGACAGGTTGGAATATTTTCCGCCACAGTTCACGTGCTTCATACTGATGGTTTCGTCAATGTCTTCAAAGTCGGCGTTGGGCAGTTCGAGAGCCGACTCTGTCGTCACTCCGAACCCATGGGAGTCGTTGCCGCTTGAGATTACGGCGATTTCGTAGGAAGTAGACGGGGTGAGCGTTTTTACCGTGACGCGGCGGTCGGCCACGTTGCGTTCGGTCACGGCAGGATGCCATCCGCCTCCGTTTGGTTTCACAAGGACGCTGATATAAGGAACAACTTCGCTAAGGTCGTCGCCCTCGAACATCAGGTCGACTTGCGACGACCAGATGTTTTCTTGGCTGCACATCACTTTATATTCGGGCACGTCGCGCTCCACGGCGACAGGCTCCGTATATTTCAGGCCGTCGTTGTAAGAGGCTCTCACGAGAGTGGCACTTATGCCAGGAGCGAGAGGCAGGGTGGCGGTGTATCTGCCCACAGCCACGCGTTTGACGTTTGCGGCTGTCACTTCTTGCCATTGGTCAAGGCTTGACGGACCTTTCGTTTCAAAAGTTAGTTTGTCGGCAGGCAGGTCGCCGCTGCATTCAATCTCCAGCGCGACTTTGTCGGCGGAAGGGCGTATGGCGGCGGGCTGTATCAATGCGATTTTTACTGGGCGTATCTCCACTGTCAGCACCATTGGCGACAGCGCTACGCGTCCAGCCTCGTCGCGTGCCTGCAGAATGATTTTGTGCACGGTGGCAGCCCCGCTTTCGGAAGCGTGCATTCGGGCCACGATTGCCGACAGGTCGAGCGATGCGTTTGTCGCCCCCTTTTCAAGCCCTGTGGCAGTGATGCCCTGCGACGCAAGGGTTGCGGCGTCGGTGGCGGCAATGTCGGTCTCGGCAGTCCAGTAGTTGTCATCCATATTGTTGGATATGATTGTAAAATACAGATTTCTCAATCCTCCAGCCACGTTGATGTCAACACCGAGCCGTTTGTCCGGACTGTTGTATTCAAGCATGCTGTAGCTGTTGTCGTTGTCGAAGCCCACGGCAGTGATAGTAGGCGACAGGGTGGAGAACAGAGCGTCGTCGACCGTCAGCCGGTAAGGCGTAGATGCCGTGTGTTCATCGTACACGCATGTCAGGTTGTTGCCGTCGGCATCGAAGCGGAATTGATGGTGTGTAGCGGCATCGGCGGCGAAAGCATCGAATGGCTGCAGAGCCACTTTGCGCCCCGAAGCGTCGGAGATGGCAAGCTCGCAGCGCATGTTGCCGGGACGCAGACAGGCTGTCCGCTTTTCGCTGGTCGTGAAGTCCACATATTCTCCGGATGCAGTCTTTGTGCGCATTATGATGTTGTCCGCCAAATTTTTAGCCGCATCGGTAAACGAAACCGACACAAGAGTCTGAGCCACACCGCATTTTATGTCGACCGTGGTTTCTTCATCCTCTTTCACGCAGTTTGGTTGTTCGGCAAAAAATGTCGGGGCAATGAATCCCTCTTGATCCTTGTCGCCGTAGCTGGCGGAAAAGATATATTCACCCACAGGCAATTTCTGCGATCCGCTCTCGAATTTGGCAAGAGAAGCCCACGACTTCACCGTCGCCGTGCGGCAATTCATGGCAGAGAGAGCCAAAGCGTCGGCAGAAGGGGCGTCGACGTCGATGCCAGCCGCTCCCGCCACAGGAGTGACGGAGGGGTCGACCGACAGCAGAAACCGCACGTCGCCGTATCCGGTCACCAATGGGTTGGGGTCGTTGCTGCATGCCGCAAGCAGCAGGCATATTGTCGCTTGTAAAAAAACTTTCTTAATCATAGGCGCAAATTTAATGTTTTCTTTCTATTGCCGAAAGCGAATGTGGGGTTACGGAACAATTTATGGAGCGTTTAGACTAAAATTTGCATATTCCGGCGATGCGTTGTAACTTCGTGGGCAAATCAACAAACAAACATATCTTATTCGAATGAAGAAACAAATTTTGACGGCTTTGTGCGCGGCGGTGTTGACGCTGCCGATGGCGCATGCCGAAAATCCGAAACAAGAATTCCGTGGAGCATGGATCCACACAGTGCATCAGAGCCAATATGCCAAAATGACAACAGATGAGACAAAGGCATACCTCTGCGACCAACTCGACAAACTTAAAGCCGCAGGCTGCAACGCTGTGCTTTTCCAGGTGCGTCCGAGCGCCGACGCCTTCTATCCGTCGGAACTGGAGCCGTGGAGCCGTTTCCTGACTGGCACTGCCGGCAAGGCACCGTCGCCTTATTGGGACCCGCTGCAGTTTATGATTGAGGAATCTCATGCGCGCGGCATGGAGCTTCACGCATGGCTTAACCCGTATCGTGTGACGACATCGAAAAATGAGAAATTGCCAAAGAACCACATCTATTACAAGCATCCCGAGCGTTTCGTCGCTTACGATGGCAAACTTTATTTCGATCCAGGCTTGCCTGAAAACCGCAGTTTTATTGAGAGTGTGGTCAAAGACTTGATTACGCGCTACGACTTTGACGCCATCCATATGGATGACTATTTCTATCCTTATCCTGTGGATGGATTGGATTTCCCCGACAGCAAGTCGTATAAGAAATATGGAGAGGGGATGGACCGCGGCGACTGGCGCCGTCATAATGTCGACTTGCTCATCGAGGGATTGCACAAGGTGATTGAGGCGCAGAAGCCGTGGGTGCGTTTGGGCATAAGTCCGTTCGGAATCTGGCGCAACAAGACGAGCGACCCGCGTGGCAGCGATACAAACGGATTTCAAAACTACGACGGCCTCTATGCCGACGTGTTGCTTTGGACGGAAAAAGGATGGGTGGACTATATGCTTCCCCAGCTTTACTGGACGCTTGAGAGGAAGGTGGCATCGTCGGAGAAACTGGCGTATTGGTGGAACGACAACGCCAACGGTCGCCACATGTACATCGGACAAAACGTGAAGACTACGATGGACACTCCAGACCTTGCCCCGTCGACCGACCCTACGCAACTCGATCACAAAATCCGCCTGTCGCGTGAGCTGCCCAATATTCAGGGTAACTGCTGGTGGCCTGGGTATATGATCACAGCCAACTATAAGGGCGTGGCCGACTCGCTTGCGATGAATCAGCAGCGCACAGTGGCTCTCGTGCCCAACTATCCGTGGATCGACGACGTGAAGCCCGGCGAGGTCACTTCGCTCCGCCGCGACGGCGACCGCCTTCTTTGGAAGGCTCCGTCGACCGCCGACCCTATGCAGGAGGCGCGTGCCTATGTGGTCTATCGTTTTGACAAGGGCGTTGACGTTAACATCGACAACGCAGAGGCGATACAGTGTGTCACTTACAAGCCGGAATACGCTCTTGGCGCCGACCATGGCCATTTCACCTATGTGGTTACGGTGCTCGACCGTGCAAACAATGAAAGTGCTGCCGGGGAAGCTATAAATGTGAAGCAGTAGCGGCGCAAAAAATTGATAATGTGGTTTCAAGATTTTCGGTCGAAAATTTTGAAACCACATTTTTTATTTCTAAATTAGCAACCACAAATCTAACTCGCTATGACTGGAATAAGCAGAATGCTCGACTTTTTGACCGCGCTGAAGGTTAACAATGACCGCCAGTGGTTTGGTGTGCATAAAGAAGAGTATAACGACATCCGCCGTCAATGTTTGGAAGAGGTAGGCGTGCTGATTGCCGAAATAGAGCGTTTCGACCCGCATCTTGCCGGAGTCGCGCCAGAGCAATGCGTGTATCGCATCTATCGCGACATCCGTTTTTCAGCCGACAAATCGCCGTATAAGACCCATTTTGGAGTGGTGCTTGGTCACGGAGGTAAGAAATGCAAGGAGGCCGCCTACTATCTGCATATTGATCCCGACGGATGCGCATTTTTCAGTGGCGTGTGGTTTCCGGAAATGCCTGTGCTGCGCTTTCTGCGGCGCAACATCTACGATAATCTTGACGAATTTCTTGAGATTATAGACAGTCCTGCTTTCAAATCGGAATATCCCGGTCTGATAGGAGAAAGCCTGAAGACGTTGCCAAAAGGCTATCCGAAAGACTGTCCGCGCCCTGAAATTTTCAAAATGAAAGAATTCCTTGTGCAAAAAAAATATAAAAAATCATTGTTTGCAGCCGGAAATTGGCAGAAGCAAGTTGCAAAAGACGCTCAATTGGCAAAACCGTTCAACGATTTTTTGAATTATGCATTTGAAGAATTGCACACTCAATGATGGAGTGTGCGCAATATGGGGCGCGATTGCACAAAAAAGGCGATTCTGAGTAGTCGGAATTACACAAAAAAAGGTCGATTGTGCCAAAAATTAAATAGAACTAAATCCTTAAAAAGATTACATATTTTACTTTAAATTTGTAGCAATTAAACACAAGAACTATGGCTAAAATCAAAGGCGCAGTAGTGGTTAACGAAGAACGGTGCAAGGGATGCAACCTATGCGTGGTGGCGTGCCCCACAAAAACTTTGTCGTTACAGGCAAAGGAGGTGAACGACCGTGGCTACCACTTTGCCTACATGTCTAATCCCGACGCTTGCATCGGATGCGCAAGTTGTGCGTTGGTTTGTCCCGACGCTTGTATTGAAGTTTATAAAGTACGCGTAGATTAACAAATCGAAAAACGAATTTCACTATGGAAAAAGAAATAAGATTGATGAAAGGCAACGAGGCTCTTGCCATCGCGGCTATCCGCTATGGAGCCGATGCCTATTTCGGATATCCAATCACTCCGCAGTCGGAGGTGCTTGAAACGCTGATGGCAGAACAGCCGTGGGAAACCACGGGCATGGTTGTGCTTCAAGCAGAGAGTGAGGTGGCGTCGATCAATATGGTCTATGGCGCGGCAGGAACAGGCAAAGTGGTGCTGACGTCGTCGTCGAGTCCAGGTATCAGTTTGATGTGCGAAGGTTTGTCGTATATCGCAGCATCGGAATTGCCAGCCTTGGTTATCAACGTGAGCCGTGGCGGACCTGGACTTGGAACTATCCAGCCGTCGCAGGCTGACTATTTCCAGGCAACAAAAGGTGGTGGACACGGTGACTATCATTTCATCGTGCTGGCTCCGTCGTCGGTGCAGGAAATGTGTGATTTCGTTGGTCTTGGATGGGACTTGGCGTTCAAATACCGCACCCCGGCGATGATTCTTGCCGACGGTGTTGTCGGACAGATGATGGAGAAGGTGGTGCTTCCGCCGCAGCGTCCGCGTCTGACCGACGAGGAAGTGCGCAAACGTTGCCCATGGGCAGCCACAGGACGCACACCGGGACGTGCGCGCAACGTAATCACGTCGCTTGAACTTGACTCTGCAAAGATGGAGGAGAACAACCTTCGATTCCAGGCAACATACAAGAAAATTGAGGAAAACGAAGTGCGTTTCGAAGAGTATGCCGTTGACGATTGCGATTATCTCATCGTGGCATACGGCTCAATCGCGCGTATCAGCCAGAAAGCAGTGGAGATGGCACGCAAGGAAGGAATCAAAATTGGAATCCTCCGTCCAATCACGTTGTGGCCTTTCCCGTATGCAGAGGTTAAGCGTTTGGCAGAACGCACAAAAGGCGTGCTGACAGTGGAAATCAATGCCGGACAGATGGTTGAGGACGTGCGTCTCGCTGTCGACGGCGCAGTGAAAGTGGAACACTTCGGACGTTTGGGTGGCATCGTGCCTACGCCCGACGAGATTCTCGAAGCGTTCAAACAAAAAATCTATCAGAAATAACTAAAGCATTCCCGTCATGGACATCAACGATATTATCAAACCTGAGAATCTGGTTTATAAGAAACCGGCTTTGATGAACGACAATCACATGCACTATTGCCCTGGCTGCAGCCACGGTGTTGTTCATAAACTCGTAGCCGAACTGATTGAAGAAATGGGACTCGGAGACCGCGCTGTGGGCATTGCGCCTGTGGGTTGTGCCGTCTTCGCCTATAATTATATTGACATCGACTGGATTGAAGCTGCCCACGGACGTGCGCCTGCTATCGCTACTGCCGTAAACCGCTTGTATCCAGGTAACCTCGTTTTCACATATCAAGGCGACGGCGACTTGGCTGCCATCGGTACAGCCGAGACTATCCATGCCGCCAACCGCGGTGAGAACATTACAATCATCTTCATCAACAATGCAATCTACGGCATGACTGGTGGACAGATGGCCCCGACGACGCTGCTCGGCATGAAGACTGCCACAACGCCTTACGGACGACGTGTCGACCTGAATGGATATCCGTTTAAAATCAGCAACGTCCTGTCGCTGCTCGACGGCACTTGCTACGTGACGCGTCAGAGCGTGCACACTCCTGCTGCCGTGCGCAAGGCTAAGGCTGCCATCAAGAAGGCGTTCCAGAACACGCTCGACAAGAAGGGCACCTCGGTGGTGGAGATTGTCAGCACTTGCAACTCTGGCTGGAAAATGAGTCCGGTAGATGCCAACAAGTGGATGGAAGAGAATATGTTTGCCAATTACCCTATGGGCGACCTAAAAAATGAGTAGACGATGAAACACGAAATTATTATAGCCGGATTCGGCGGACAAGGTGTGCTGTCGATGGGCAAGATTCTTGCATATTCGGGCTTGATGGAAGATAAGGAAGTGACATGGATGCCGGCTTACGGCCCTGAACAGCGTGGCGGCACGGCGAATGTGACCGTGATTCTAAGTGATGAGAAGATAAGCTCGCCGATTCTTAACGCTTTCGACATCGCTGTGGTGCTCAACCAGCAGAGTCTTGACAAGTTTGAGAGCAAGGTGAAGCCTGGCGGCATACTCATCTATGACAACTACGGCATTCATCGCGCTCCAACGCGCAAGGACATAAAGGTCTACAATGTTGCGGCTATGGACGCTACGTTGGAGATGAAAAATTCAAAAACGTACAATATGATTGTGCTCGGCGCGCTCTTGAAGGTGTGCCCGATGGTTACATTGGAAAGTGTGATAAAAGGCTTGAAGAAGTCGTTGCCTGAGCGCCATCATAAATTGATTCCTCTCAATGAGGAGGCTATCCGCAAGGGTATGTCGCTCATCAACGAGTAGGATTGACGAGACTCGCACATTATTTGTGACCGGAACCACGCTTGCAGGCGTGGCTCCTATGAAACTGAGTTGATATCGGCATCCGTCACTTTTTGTGGCGGATGCTTCTTTTCTTGCAACAGATGGATTTATATTGTTTTTATATCCAGGATTCAAATAATTTCTACTGACCCGATACTTGCCCTGTTTTATCATAAGATTTAGAACCTAAGTTATACTTAGAATCTAATTCAGAACGAGGTCGCCAATCTATTGGTAATATGTCTTTTCCAGTTTGATATTTAGGTATTAGTTTCGGGGCAGTAAAGACCTTTTTCCTATCGCTGGGGCTGTCGGCTCTCGCCGGGTATGAAGTGTGCAACAAAAGCGAAAAGCTCTTGCCGGACGGTGCTACGCTGCTGGACAAGGACTGTTTCATCTACGGCGGTGCGCTGACGCTGGAACTGGAAACCTACCTAACCGACCGGGAGGTGCTGCTCGTCAATGCGAGGGAACGTATGCTGTTCGGCTCGAACATCGGCAAGTTCCACACGCAGGTAGGTATGGGGCTGAAATTCATCATCAACTGACCGCTATATAATAATGTATATGAAGGATGTAATGTATAAAATCATCGTGGGTATCGTGGCTGCCCTCGTGCTTGTAACCGCCTGTAATGACGGTTTGGACATTCAGCAGGCTTACCCGTTCACGGTGGAAACGCTGCCCGTACCCAAGAAACTGAAAGTGGGCGAAACCGATGAAATACGCTGCCAGTTGGTGCGTGGCGGCGATTACCAGCATACGACCTACCAGATACGCTATTTCCAGCCTGACGGTAAAGGAAAGCTGGAAATGGACAACGGTACGGTTCCTGCCCAATGACCTGTACCCGCTGGAGAAAGAAACATTCCGGCCCGACTACACATCGGCATCAACCGACCAGCAGACGATTGACATCTATATCATCGACAGTTTCGGGCAGATGCAGCAGATTTCGTTCTCGTTCAATAACAATAGCAACAAAGAAGAGGAATAAATCTTTTTATATGAATGTGTTAAGAAACACTCAATAAAATATTGTTGGGTGTTTCTTTGTGTTTAACTTTGCGGAAAAAAGAAATGATTTACAAATTCCAAGTTCATATTTCCAATAAAGATTTGTATCCACAAGAAACATTGGATGTAATAAATATTTTATCTGATATTCCAAGAGACATTTTTTTTAGATTGTTTCTATTGTATAGAAATACTTATTTAAATAAAGACATTAGAGAAATTCTGAATAACATTAAACAATATGGTTATTGGAGTTTTAAGAAAGAAATAAATAAAAAATTATCTGCTTATCATAAGCAACAAAAGCCATATCATCCCAGCATAGAAAGTGATAGGAATATATTATTATGCGAGGTTTCAATGTTGGAATTGCTAAGACGGGAATTGTCGGTTTCTCCAACTAATAATAATATGTCAGATTTAGATTATCATGCCAGGTTTATTAAAGCCATCTTGTTGGGAAATGATGAAATATTTGACATCGAGGATTTAAGAGAATCTGATATAACCACAGAGAATGTGAGAATAGAAAGGATGTTATTAACAAATAACTTCTCTTTCTATCCATTGACTGGACTTCGAGATAACGATTTAGGACTGATGGAAATTATTAAACTACTCGAATTTTGCCGTTTCTGTGAAACTAATAATCAATTTAATGGTTACTTATCTCAATATATGCAGCAAGAAAACATTAAATCAGCTCAACATTATGGCTTCAAATATTTAGCGATATATTTCGCCTTTAAAAAATCAGGAGCTTATTCATGTCCTACGCTTATTAATGATTACCAACCTTTCAATAAAATTCAGATTAACGATATTGTTCCATTAGACCAAAATCTTGATTATAAGAAATTTAGACAGGTTCCATTGATTGAAATTAAGCCAGATATGTACCTATTGTCTGATATGAAATTTATATTGCAACGTATGTATACAGGTTTAATATTTGATTTAATAGGAGTAAGTAAATTATCCGCACAACAGTTCTTTGGTAACTTTGATAAATTATTTTCCGAGGAATACTTATTCTACAAATTTATGGAAAACGCATTTAAATCTATGCACAAGGCTGTTAAGTTAAATGGAAATCAATTGAAACAACTATGTCCCGATTTGGACGGAGAACCTGATTATTACATAAGAATTAAAAATACGATTTTCATATTTGAACACAAAGATGTTAGAATTGCCGCCAAAGACCGTATGGCTCGCAATTATGATATAATAGAAAAAGCTCTGTTTAAAAAATTTGTAGAAGTCGAACAGAAGAATAGGAAAAAAAGCAAATTAGGAGTATCTCAATTAGCTGTAAATGTAGATAAAATATTAAGTGGAAATTTTAAGTATGATAAAAACATAAAACACAAAAGAATTCATATTTATCCCATACTAATAATTTTTGATGGACTATTTAACTTACACGGACTGAATACTCTTCTTAGTAGAGAATTTAAAAGTAGAGTAAAAGGTAATAAGCATAAAGTGAATGATTTAACAATTATGGACATCAATACTTTGATAAAATTTGCACCCAAAATAGCGAATGGGGCGTTGGATTTTAAAAGTACTATTGATAAATACCATAAGTATATAAAAAGCAAAGAGAGAATCATGTATCATGGTATGAGTATTGATAATATTTTCGAGCGATTTATTTCATACCCTGATTTTATGGATGGTACATATAAGAGGGCAAACATGGTGAAATTTATAGATACATATAAAAAATAATTCAAAGAAGTTATTTTTCCACAAGATTAGCATTATTAGGTTTCTTTGCTACTTTCTTTCCCGTTAATGTTCATGAAAGAAAGTAGTCCGACTGGATTTCTCCTATCGGATTTCCTTTTTATTTCTGAGTTTTCACCCATCCGTCCCGTTATTTACGAAACTCTGTAAATGTTTTAACCAATGTAGAAAACTACTTTCATTAAACTATCGAAAGAGGCAAAAGCAGAGTCACAGCCAGCGCATAAAAGGCGGATAGGCAGACCCGGAGCAGGAAACAGACGGCACGAAACACGATATACACCGCTATTACCGTGCCAGTTCTACCGTGCCAGTTCCAACGATACTGATAAACCACAACATGAGGCAGAGCAGTCCCGCTCGCCAAAGGATTGTATAAATGCTTTTCCTTTTCATCGCTTTAGTTTTTTTAGAGGGCAGGGTTTTAACCCTGCCCGAATAGTCGTTTAAGCCACCCGGAATACAAACCCGTCATCAAACCAGTAATCGCACATAAAAAGGTCACGGGCAAACCTTTCATAATCGAAATATCTCTTGTTCTATATCTGTTCAATTTATATGGCAGATATATAGAACAAACTCAAAATCCTATTACTGACTATACATATAATGGATATTTGGAAAAGAGACACTATAAAAGTTCAAATCAAATTTATATAACATACAACTCTAAACAATATACATTACATACAGGAGATCGGATATTGGACAAAATAAAGGCAGGAGAAATACCTAAGCTGTATTATTCTTCAAAAACAGATTATCTCTTTTTTGAAGATGATTACTTGCCTATTGGTTATGCTCAAGCCGCTTTACTTTTCACGATTATTTTTCCGACTATAGGAATTATAGTATGGAGAAAAGAACTTGATAATGATATTCGTACAATGTAAGAGACACAAACTACATAAGATAGTAGCCAAAACAGAAGGAAAAGCAGGGAAATGAGGCTGAAACCGCAGAATCACATAAAAGAGGGATAAGATTTCATGTTTTCCACTCAGTTCAAACACTTTACGTATGGTAACGTAACGGCTTTAACGAAAATTGTATTAATTTTGTGGATAAGAACTGGATTGATAGTGAGATGACCGACAAAGAATACCAGAAAATGATAGCCGATGCCAGACGTAGCGTGAGCCGTAAATATGGTTTTCGCCAAAGCTCCTATATCAACTTCAAGGTTGAGGGCGACTATTTTTTCTGTCTTTATTTTCTTTCCGATGAAGCCCGGCTTACTGTCAAGCCTATGTATGCCGATGATTTGTGGTGGAATATATGGGATGCCTCGGATAACAAGAAAGAACCTTTGAGCTTGCGTGGAACAGGGGCTTACTCTCTATCAGGGCAAATCCTAACTTCAGACGAGATAACGAAAGTTACAGACAAGGAGGAACTCACTGATATAATTGATGGAATGTTCAAAAATGCAACGGATGCAATATCAAAATTCATAATTGCCAATCCTAATGCAGACTCATTTTTCCCTGACGAGTCAAAAATGGATTATGACCCCGACCGACTGCTATATCTTATGACTCTTATTCATAATGGCAAAGAGGAAGATGCTTTGGCAATTATCAAAGAAGCCCGCAAGAATAAACATAGATGTATTTTTCAGAGCGGAATGTTTAGCGATAGCTACACATATATCCGCCGTTGGTGCAACCGTGAACAAGTAACCATTCGAATAAGAAATGTATTTGCATACATTTTCAACAACATTGTTCAGATACGTGCATACGCATTGATGGCTCTGGGTAGAAACAACAAGAAAGACACCCTTCCCAGCGTTTATGATATCAGGCTTTTGGATGGTGGCATTGTGATGGCATTATGCTTTTCAATCATATTCCATTGGCATAATTGTACGTTGGCGTGGATTACACTTGCAGTTTATTTTATATGCGGGTGGTTCATGGACTTTGAAAAACGGAGTGAACGATATTATATCCGTTTCGGGAATTTACCCGATAAAACAAGACTTAGATGGAAAATCGGCATGTGGATTTTCGTAGTTACACTCTATATCTATTCATTCGCAATCTTATATTTTTTTGAACTATGAAACTGACCGATAAACCATTATGGATAACAATACAATACATTTGTGTATTGTTCCTTTCCGTGTGTCTTTTAGGACTCATTGTAAGCGATTTGATATTCGTATGGGTGATTGCCATGTTCTTTTGGTTATTCATTCCTGCATTTATTGTTGCCTGCATATCATTTGTCTGTTCGCTAAGGTGCAATAGCAAACATAAGAAAATATTGTTGGGGTTGAATGGCGTAAATATTATTTTGATTTCGTTCATATTTCTCAATCCGTTCAACAGATGTGATGCCGATATTATGGAAAGTCATTATACAGAATATGGCAGACGCATGGAGCAGATATATCGTAATCTTTACAATAAAATGACTCCCGGATGTTCCGTAGATATTGAATTTGAGCATGGCGATGTTTCTATCTTCCATTTCTCAAACAGCAGTGGTGAGATGGAATCCAATTGGGATCCGAGCGAGGAAAAGATAGATTCATTACTAATCCAAAGTGGTCTCGACAGAAATTCGTTAATATGGCTGAAGAAAGAGTTGGATGAAATAGGCTGTATTTCTATTTCCTTGCAGGCTATTCCTGACGCTCCTTTTTGTATCGGATTCCGTCGCATCGGTATGGGAAAGTATTACTATCAGATATATCATATACCGCTCTCCTCTGATGAACAAAAGAAAAACAATGAATCTGAAGCCTCTATTGTTTACTCACCTTTCGTAGTGTTTGAATATGCCGGAGGAGCTATAGGCTCTCAAAATTTTATCGGCAAAGATGAATACCTGAAAAAGAAAATGCAATTATATCATGAAATTGACCGATAGGCGATTTTGGAATGGAGATTTATAAAGGGATTCCTCCTCGTCCTCTTGTCGGTTCGACCGGAATGTAAGCGTTTTCTGTATTCATAAGCCAAATTTTAATGGTGTTATGCTGGAGCATATAATCTTTGTTTCAAGAGGCGCGTCCAATGACACGGCTCTTACCATGAGGGCAAGGACATGGGGAGAAATACTACCTTGTGAGTGTGGAGATTTCTCCCCGGTGCCGTCAAACGGTTTATCCTTAACTTGTAAAAACCGGAATTACCTTTGTGCTTGAAAGGAAAGATTATCCCCACTAAATTTCTACTGACCCGCCTTCACCTTGTTGGGGCGCCTATATAGAAAAAGCACCGTAATCTATTGATATACGGTGCTTTAATGCTGTTTTTGAAGGCTTTTGTGAAGTCCTTCGTTTTTGTTTCAGCGGAGAGAGAGGGATTCGAACCCCCGGAGGTTTGACCCTCAACGGTTTTCAAGACCGCCGCAATCGACCACTCTGCCATCTCTCCGAAAATCCGTCCGGCTTTAGTCGGACGATTTTCTGTATTTCTTCCGCGGAGAGGACGAGATTCGAACTCGTGGTAGAGAATAACCCCTACGACAGTTTAGCAAACTGTTGGTTTCAGCCACTCACCCACCTCTCCAGTGGTTCGCTTTTGCGAGTGCAAAGATATATCAGATATTTCAGTCTGCCAAATTTTTTGGGATGTTTTTTTGCAGTTATTTTTCACAATATATGCAAGTCGTTGTCTGTCAGCGGTGGTTGCGGAACGTTGTGGTTGCGGAGTTTTGCAATGCGGCAAATTTTAAGTATGTTTGCATATGCATCTCGGCAGAGCAGTCCCAATCAAGTATGGATGCTTTGCGCTCGATTTGCACTGTCTTATGGTGAAAAATAAGGATATGGGAGAAACTGCGATATCATTGGTGGAGTTCAATCGGCGAATCGGCGGCTTGCTGCACGATGCGTCGGTGCAGCGGTGCTGGGTTGTGGCAGAGACAAGCGACGTGCGTCAGAGCGGCGGTCACTGCTATCTTGAGTTGGTGCAGAAGGATGCACAGACGGGGCAGACGCTTGCCCGTATGCGTGGCATTGTCTGGGCGAGTGTGTATGCCCGTCTGCGTTGTGAGTTTGAGAGAGCCACGGGGCAGCCGTTTGCGTCGGGAATGAATGTGATGGTTGAGGTCAGTGCCAATTTCCATGAACAGTATGGGCTGTCGGTGGTGATAACCGGCATCAATCCCACTTATACGCTCGGCGACATGGCCCGTCAGCGCCTGGAGATACTCAACCGGCTGAGGAGCGAGGGCATAATTGATATGAACAAGCAGTTGCCGTGGGCCGACGTCGCTCAGCGTGTCGCTGTGATTTCTGCCGCTGGCGCTGCTGGATATGGCGATTTTATGAATCAACTTCACAACAACCCGTCGGGCATCAAGTTCTACACGTGTCTTTTTCCGGCGGTGATGCAGGGGCAGAGCACGGTGACATCGGTCATCGCCGCTTTGGAGCGCATCAACGACTATGCCGATCTTTTCGACTGTGTGGTGATAATCCGTGGTGGCGGCTCGACGAGCGATTTGAATTCGTTCAACAACTATGACCTTGCTGCCAACGTAGCGCAGTTTCCGTTGCCGGTGATATGCGGTATCGGGCACGACCGCGACAATACGGTGGTCGACTCGGTGGCGTCGGTGAGGGTGAAGACGCCCACGGCTGCCGCAGAATGGCTGCTCGACCGCGCGCAGTCGGCTCTCGACCATGTCAACGCACTCACAGATATGGTGGTCGACTCTGCCACGCAGATGCTTTCGGGCGCGCGTCAGCAGCTGGCATATTTCACAAGCGGCATTCCGTTGATGGCCGACAACATCGTGGTGCGCCACCGCGCACGTCTGCAGCAGATTGCCGCGGCGATACCTGTTGTGGCGGCACGGCGCATCGACGGCGCGGGCAAGGATTTGGCGTTTGCCTCACAACGGGTGGCAATGGCGGCACGGCAGTGTGTGGCTAACGAGCGGCAGCGCGTGACGGGGCTTGAGAAGCAGGTCGAGCTGCTGTCGCCCGACCGCGTGTTGCGCCGTGGCTATTCGCTGACGCTTCGCGACGGACATGTGGTCACCTCTGCCTCGTCGCTCCGTGCCGGCGACAGTCTCGTCACCCGCTTTGCCGACGGCGAGCGAACGTCGGTGGTGGAGTGAGGTTCTTGAAGAAAAAAAGTTGATTGTAAATGGATTAAATATAATGCTATGAAGCTTGAAAAAGGGATATATGAAAATTTGATAGACAGCAAATTGGCTGCCGACATAAAAGTTAGTGAAGAGAATGGACTGATTTGCAGCAAAGATGCGATGGATGCTGCGGAATCGTCAAGGATGCTTGCAGAATATCTTGCAGAGGCAGTCAGAAGAAAATTGGATGACAGCGAAAAGTCGTTGGAGGATAAAAAAGATTTGGTTAATGCAATCCTTGATACGGAAATCTTTGCTGGCGACAAATCTGCGATTGTCGAGACCAATCTTCTTACGGAAGTCATGGACAGGCGGGAAGCGGCAGAGCGTAAAGCTGTCAAGAGGGAGGCGCTTCGGCCGCGCACGGGTTTCCGTGTCAGCAATCTTTTCACTGGAGGGCAATTGGCTGTGCAACTTGGACATGAGATTGTCAGAGACATTGCATCCGCCGACAGAATATGCATTATTGTGTCGTTTCTTAGATTGTCGGGAATAAGGATGCTGCTTGAAGATTTAAGGCGGTTTTGTGAGGTTGATGGACATAGACTGCAGATAATAACGACTACTTATTGTGGGATAACAGAGGCAAAGGCGGTGGAGCAACTGGCGTCATTGCCAAATACGGAGATAAGGATTTCCTATAACACCGAGATAGAGCGGTTGCATGCCAAGGCTTATATTTTTGTCAGAAATTCAGGCTTGAGCACGGCTTATATAGGGTCATCAAATCTCTCCAAGTCGGCTCAGACAGATGGCTTGGAGTGGAATCTAAGGGTGACGAATGTAGAAAATCCGCATATCATCAAATCTGCTCTTGCCACATTTGATATGTATTGGAACAGTGAAAATTTTGAGGATTTCGGAATTGGAGGAATTGAGAAATTCAACAGAGAGTTGAAGAGACAACGTGATGCCAAAGATCCGCAAAAGCAGTTTGAGATGTTTAATCGTTATCAAGTGCTTCCGCATCAGAAACAAATACTTGACCGACTGCAGGTGGAACGTGAGGAGAACGATATTTGGCGCAATCTGGTTGTTGCGGCTACGGGAACAGGAAAGACTGTAGTTGCGGCATTCGACTATAAGCGTTTCTACGAACACAACCGCAATAGAAGCCGATTGTTGTTTGTGGCTCATCGTAAAGAGATTTTGAAACAGTCGGAACGTACATTCCGGAGCGTGATGTGTGACCAGAACTTCGGAGAACGATGGGATGGGGAGTCTAAACCCGTCGCAGGTCTGGATCATTTGTTTATTTCGATAACAATGCTGAATAACCGGATGGACGACACGTTCAAAGAATTAGGCGCCGATTATTATGACTATATAGTTATTGACGAGGTGCATCATGCCGCGGCCGACAGTTATAAGAATATTATATCGTTCTTTAAACCGAAAATTCTTCTCGGACTTACGGCTACACCGGAGAGAATGGATGGTCAAAGTTTGTTGCCGGATTTCGGAGGCAGGATAAGTGCTGAAATCCGTTTGCCACAGGCTCTTGACGAGGGTTTGCTGACACCGTTCCAATATTTCTGTATTTCGGACACTGTAGATTTGAGAGAAGATGGATTGATGCGTGGCGACAAGCTGATTGTCGATAAGCTTAGCGACAAACTTTGTGACGGGGAGCGTGTAAACTTGATAGTTAAGACACTGGGACGGTATCTGCCCGACGAACATAATTGCCGGGCATTGTGTTTCTGCTCCGACAAGAGGCATGCACAATTCATGGCGGAGCGATTCGCGGAAAATGGGCTGCGGTCGGGATGCCTGACATCGGATGTAAGTGCGGAAGAGCGGGTAAGGCTCAATTATGCCATACAAAAAGGTGAAATCAACTATCTGTTTGTGGTCGACATATTCAATGAGGGTGTTGATATCCCGGAAATCGACACTGTGCTGTTTCTGCGTCCAACCGACAGTTTGACGGTGTTTCTACAGCAATTGGGACGAGGCTTGCGCTTGTGTGAGAGCAAGGACTGTCTGACGGTGTTCGACTTTGTCGCTCAAATGAACAGGCGTTATGATTTCTCTGAAAAATTCAGAGCTCTGTCGCTTCAAAAAAAGGCTGACGTTAAAAAGCAGATTCAGGAAAACTTCCCGGATTTACCGCATGGCTGTGCTATTTTTATGGAGCGCAAAGCTCGGGAATACGTCTTGCAAAATATTCAGAAGGCAACGTTCCGTAAAAACATATTGATTGATATGTTGAGAAAGTGTGATGGCACACCGACTATATCTGAATTTCTGAAGGACAATAGCTTTGATGTCCGAGTGCTGTATAATAAGAATTGCTGGACAAAAATTAAAAAGGAGGCGGGAAAATGCACTTATGACGAAGACCGTTTGACCAAATTGTTTGAAAAGGGGATAGGGCGATTGACGCATATTAACTCTGCTTCCCAAATCCGATTTATCCGTAGGTTCTTGAACGACGGCTGCAGCTGGCAGATGTCGGATAGAGAACGCTGTTTCGCCACGATGCTTTATTATGCGTTGTTTCAAGAACCTGTCAAGAATCTTGGATTCGGAAATATGCAGGAGGCGCTTGAGACGATAAGAAATTATCCGTTGTTCGTTCAAGAAATAAGGGAGCTGACCGACTATATTATGGAAAACCTTGAATTCCGGACATCTGTGCTCAGCGAAGCTTATCCATCAGCTCTTGAATTGCATGGTTGCTACAGCCGTGAGGAGATATTCATTATATTTGGCCTGCAGGATGAAAACAAGCAGAGGAAAGGTCATGTGGCAGGATTGCAATATGTGGAGGACTGCGATACGGAGTTGTTTTTTGTCACGCTCAACAAATCAGATAAAGATTTCTCGCCAACGACCCAGTATGACGACTACTTTATCAGTGCCGACAGATTCCATTGGCAGTCGCAGAATCGGGATTCACATGGGAACAGAGGCGACCGTTATGTCCACAACAACGGACGGCGCTTTATGCTGTTTGTAAGGGAGAACAAGCGCGACGGTTTCGGCAACACTTCTCCGTATTACTGTATGGGCATGCTCGACTATCTTGACTCATATGGCGATTTCCCGATGAACATACGCTGGCAGTTGGAACAGCCAGCGTTGCCACAATTCATCAAGGCCGTATAAGCAGTGCTATCTCCTGGGCGCACGGGGTTATCTGACGATGACTTTGGTGGTGCCGAAGATGTAGAGCCCGGGCTGGAAGTCGCTGTATGTGGCAATGCCGGGCTGCACGTCAAGGATGCGGTAGAGTTGACCCGCTACCGTTACCACATTCAGTCTTGTTGCCATCGTGCTCTCGATGCGCACGCGCTGGTTGCCGATTGCGCGGACGGTTATATGGTCTTCTGTCTGTGTGTCATCCTCGTTCTCTTCCATGTCGGGCATAATGTTGTCGGCATTCTGTTCGGCGATGTTGATCACCGAAGTGTAGTCGTAACGGGCGTTTGACCTCGTTGCCGTCTGCGACATATATGTGCGGAACGGCGTCACTGTCGACAGCGATGAAGCATCGTCGAAAGCCGTGCCGCTGTCGTTCATTCCATACACATTGCCGTTGCTCACATTGATGGCGGAGAAAGTGCCGAGATGAGAGTATTTTCCGCCTACCATAGTTGCCATGCCTTTTGTGATTGGGATTGTTATTGTGCCGTACGACGTGTCGCCGGTGTGGTTGTCGCCGTAGGCGTTGAATGTCACGGTCTGAGCGTCTTCCCAAGCCCCGAAAATATCGTTGTAGAATGCACTTGATAGGTCGAACTCATAGTAGCGCGCACCAGGGAAGCGCACGATGTAGGGCACTTCGCCTGCAAGACGCAGGTAGTCGGGGTAATTGTGGGCTGTCGCATAGTATGGGTTGGCATACTGGTTGTAGAGTTTGTCGGCGTAGTTGTCGACGAAGAACGTATTCGCGAAAGTGTAGGAAACACCATTTGTCAAGGCATTGCCCGAAGCGTCGGTAGGGGAGAACAAGGCTGCACCAGGACGTTGGAACACTGCCGACGGCACATTTCCCTCGGTGGCAATCGACGTCAGTCCGCGTAGCCAATATTCATGGTGTAGCGAGTGGATGTTCTGACTTGGGTTGTCGGTTTCCGTGTCCGACGGCGAGCCGTAGAAATGCGTTATCTCGCCGTTGAGCGACGCGGTGGCCTTGTCGACTGTGAACGGCAGGCAGATGCCTTCCCATGCACCTTTGCTGTCCTCGGCATAGTGCAATGGCCGGCGCACATACCATGCGCGGTCGTTGACGTTGAAGGCGATGGGCACGCAGAGATTGTTGTTGTTGCAAGTCTCTCCATCTCCGTTCTCGTTGTCGGGAGTGCGCTCCACGAGGTGTAACAGAGTGGTGCTGTAGCCGTCGATGCCTTTGGTTATATGGTGTCCGTTTATCAAAGCCTCTCTTGTAGTCTCGTTGTAGTTGAGAGCCTTTTCCACCACGTCGTAGGCCTCGTTGCCTGTTGCATCGTTATTATCGGCGGTGTAGACAAGTAGATTCTGCGTTATGCCGGCGTCTTCTTTCACAACGAAGTCGTTGAAACGGCTGGCGTTGTCGTCTATAGGTGGGTAGAAGATGCCACCGACTGTTTCCGTCGCTGCAGGAAGGTCGTGCAGGCAAGTGAAGTCGACAGCCGTGGTCGCGGAATCGTGCACGTAGGTGCTCATAGTGATTGAGCCATTGCTGTAGGCGTTGTAGTGGAACGCGTCGAGCGACGTATCGCCGTAGTAGGCGGCGGTGCGGTACACGCGGTTGCTCATATAGCTGTTCTGGTGCGAAGCGATATCGCATGGATAGTTGTCGGGGTTGTGCTGAAGCGACTGTCCCCAGAAGAGGAAGTCGTTCATCGGCTCGGTGCCGCTGTTGTTGGCGTTGAACAGAGGCGTGTAGACAACAGGCGTCGGGATGCTGCCGTCGGCGTTGTATTTTACGCGCGGCGCGTCAAGCGGGTGCGTCTTGTCGTGACGGGTCTCCACCTGTTCGTAGTTGGGGGTGTCGCCACCCTTTCCGATACGCAGATATGTGATGCCGGTGTTTTTGCCGGTGATGGCATCCGTGCGGCACGCATACTGATAGTCGCCGTTGGCATAGTAGGCTGACACGTATTTCAGAATCTCGTTGTCGGCGTCAGCCTCAGTGCTTGATGTTGTCGCCGCGTCGCGGTGGCGAGCGCGTAGATAATACTCGTTGAGGTCGTATGCCACCCGTCCAAGTCGGAAATCCTCCGTGGTGTAGCCCTTGTAGGGAGAGCCGTCCCAGCGATAGACCACAGGCGTCGATCCGCTTTTGCCCGATGCCGGCGCATACTCGAAGCAGCAGTGGTAGTTTCCGATTTTGCCGTCGGCAGTCAAGTTGGATATTTTTCCGGAAGCAAGTCCGAGGTTATAGATATTGCCAGAACTTTCGATGTTGTTGAAAAGAGATTTTCCCGAAGGGATGCCGCTGATCACGTGACCGTCGCCATGCAGTATTCCCGCGAAGTCGGAAATGTAGTATCCGCCCTTGTCGGTTGCTTCCAGAGCAATGTCGTTCTGCAGGAAGAACTGAGCTTTTGCGCCATAGCGCGGAGCGTTGCTGTCAGTTCCGATAGAGTCGACGAAAGCGACAAAAGCAGAGAGGTCGCTCTTGTCGGAAATGTAGATTCGCGGTTCCGGCAACGGGTCTGATTCCGTAGTGTCAAGGCTTTCCTCATTGACGCGGGTTATCGCCTCGGCAAGATGCAGGTTTATACCAGCCTTGTGGGGATCCATGCGGTGGTAGTTGTGCACGACAAACTTGTCGGCGTCGTGCATGCCCACTTCCAGGATGTCGTTGAGTCCCGTTATCGAGACACCGAGTTGAATGCCGTAGCCGTTCATATAGTAATAAACAGGGACGTCGAGAAGGTCGTCGGTCTTGTCGTAGTGACAGCCCGCAAACAGACCTTTGCCATTTTCATCGGCTTGGTTGAAAGTGTCGTAGCCTGTTGCCACGTTGTTGCTGATATTTTCTTTAGTCCACGGCGTGGTGTCTTTAAACTCCCACTTGCCGTCGGCTCCCATTTGCCGCTTTCCGATGCGCCAGTAGTAGCCGTTGACCGCAAACGACTGGTCTGCGCTGACCACGATGTTGTCTTTGGTTACGCGCACCATCTCGCCTGGCAGCGCGCAGTTTCCGATAGTGATTTGTCCGCTGACGGTTGGCCCCTGCACATATTCGATTGTCAGATAGATTGTGTAGGTGTATTCGCGCGGAACGTAGTATACCGTCGGGTTGCTCTCGTCGATTATTACATCGGAGATGTTTTCAACCTTTTCATACTTTTTGTTGACGGTGTTGTATGTGAAGAGGTTGTCAATCTTTACAAACTCTTCGGTCTGAGGCTGGTAGTAGGTGTTGTCGGCGTCGAGGTTGCCCGATTCCACCAGTTCGTAGCCTGTTTCGGTCTTCTTGTAGAATTTACCCGTGTTGGTGTATATCGGCTTGTTGTCGGTCTCACTGACGTATTCCTCGTAGGCTGGCGCCTTCAGCACGAGCGTTGCCATACTCTTTCTGCCGAGGTGCTTGTCGAAGTAGTCGGGCTCAACGTAGTTTGTGTTGTCGACCATGTCCACCAGACGGAACGAAATCTTGGCATCCTCCTTCAGCCCTGCGGGCAGCGAGTTGTTGAAAAGGGTGGCTTCGTCGTCGCCCTTTTCTCTCATCGACAGCAGTGCGGCAAAGCCTTTCGACGCCTTGTCGGGATCGTCGATGGAGGTTGCGCCTGAGAAGTTGTTGCTCTCCGCGCCGCCGACATATAGTTTGTAGCCTCCGGCAACCGCGTCGGAATAGTATGTCTTGTCGGTTTCGTTGGTCTCGGTTCCTGTGAGATAGTTTCGATATTCCAGGTCGCTTGAGTATTGGCTCTTGTCGTCGGGATGGCCGCTGCGCATCTTCCAGTTGAAGATGCTTATAGGCTGGGTGCTCTTCAATCCGGCGAGAACGGTGAGTCCGTCCTTGTTGTCGCTGTCGAATTCGAGTGGATTCTCTTTCGACGACTTGAACGTGTATCCGGAGATGTTGACATTGTAGTAATAATGGAATCCGGTGACATACCAATAGTGAACCTTCACGTCATCGACCGTCTTGTCCGATCCGGGCGCGGTGATGGCATGGTATCCTGTCGGGAAACAGTCGTCGACGATGTATCGGCCCTTGTGGTATGGGAACACAAAGTTGCCGGTGGTCTCGAGGAAGTCCTCCTCGTGGGAGTCGCCGTCATGCCGCTTGTGATTGTTGTCGGCATACACATAGCCTCCTCCCTCATCCTCGCGGACGTTGATAAGGTTCATTTCCACAACGCCGTAGATTGGGCCGTACAGTTTATTTTCCACCACTTTCTTGCGGTCGGAGTCGTATGTTTCATGACAAAGTTGAATCTTCATTGCGTATCCCGAAGCGATGCCGATCATGTTCATCGCCGTTCCGTCGTTTCGTTTCTGGAACTCTCCGAACGGATCCTCGGCGTCTTCCTTGTCCTTGTTGGCGTTATAGTCGTCGATGTAGTGCTGCTTGACGCCCTGGTACGACATTCCGGCAAAGGCAGTGTTGTCGGTAGAGGCGGCGGCAAGCTGACCGTTGCGGTTGCGCCACATCCCGCTGTTGAAATCCACATTCGACGTGATTGCGCTTACATAGAGGATATTGTTTGAGAATCCCATGTAATTGCGGGCTTTCGTGCTGTATCTGAAGTCCGTGTTGTTGTCGGGCTTCGCTTCCAGATTTCCATTGCTGTCAAATCGGATGTCGTTTGCCACCATCTTGATTTCTCCGACACGGGCGATGGAGTAGGGCGTCTTGTCGACATTGTTAACCGTATAGTCGCGGGCGCCGAGCAGCGAGAAGCAGTTGTCCTCCAGGCGGATGATGTCGAGCCGCTGGAATGTGTTCAGAATCTTCGGATTGTCGATGGTGTGTCCGGCAAATCCATATCCTGTCAGGTCGGCGCTGCGGAAGCCCTGGGCATACGACAGGTGTCCGTCGCCGAAGATGCCTCCCTCGCTGTCGTATTCGTAGAACTCATTTTCTCTGATTCCCTCAAGTCCCGACGGCGGCGTTGCGCCCGATTTGAAGAAATATTTGTCCTGCAGCGAGATGTAGCGGTATGTGTATATGCCGTTGGCGGCATCGTCGTCGCTGGCATAGTGCTTGTAGTAATAGCCGTATAGGTCGGTGCCGTCGGGCAGTTGCACCGGTCTGATGTCCTGGTGGGAGATGGTGATATGTTCACTGTCCTTGTTGTCGCCGACAAGTACAAGCGTGTTGCCGCAGAATCCAGCCGTAGAGCCGCCGGGCAACAAGTTAAGATCATCGCCGTTGCCGTTGGCGATTATGGCATAGTCGAGATTGTATTTGTCGGTTAGTTTCAGCACGGTTGTGTTGTTGGCTAATACCGAGCCTTGAGCCACCGAATATCCGCCGCCATAGACAGCCTCGTCAATGGTGATGTTGACGTTTTCCCAGCCCACCGACGGCGCGGCGGAAACTATCTTCTTGAAGTAGTGGGCGCGGTTTGCGTCGGTAATCGTGTCGCGCATGCCGTTGCCGTTGTCGATAGCCACGATGTCTTCGTAGACGCCCTGCGATATCCACTCGTCATTAAGCAGATATATGTGCTGCTTGATGGCAGGTGTCTTTTCCTTTCCGTTGTCGTTCTCGACTCCAAGATTCTTCCGGTCGGCGCGTTTAAGCTCATATCTGCCTCGGACATGGTTTTGGCGGTTGGTCGAGTAGTAAGTTGGATATCCCACAATCACCTGAGTGGAGCCATACACATAGCCCGAATACGAGCCGCCCGTGACGGCGCGGAATATGTGGCCGTTGAGTATCTTGATAGTCGAGTAGCCCACCACGTTGCCCTGCTGGCCTCCGCCGTAGACGAAGTTGGCAGAGACGCCCAGACCTTCTGGATTGCTGTCGGGGTCGACCACGCCGCAAGGCAGAAACTTGTTGCCGTCCATTTTTGGCTCGGAGCATTTCACCGATTCGCCGATTGTCACGTTTGCGATTCCGTAGATGTAGCTTTCCATACCGTATCCGGCACCGTAAACGTTGAGTGCGGAATATTCGGCGGCCTTGACCAGCAGCTCGTTCGACTTCTCCAGTTTGTCCTTGTCCTTTCCAGCCAGCATGTCGCTCTGCAGGTTGATGAGGACGTCGCCAACGATTGTTCCGCTCTTGAAGCATCCGCCATACACATTTCCGCCGACGTATGCGCCGTTTTTCTCCTTCGGCATAAACTTGTTGCGGACGTTGAGCATTATGAGCGGATATTCAGAGTCGGCATCGCCGAGCAGATATCCGCCCCTGTGCTTGGCCTTGCCCTTGTAGTCGTAGTTGGTATTGTTGCAACCGCCCACAATCTTGTCGGTTATAGTCAGTCCCTCAGGGAATGTGTATTCAAGCACATTTCCGATTTTTCCGCTTGTCTTCGGCATAACGTTCATATTACCGCGGTTTCCGCCGCAGCAGAACGTGCCGATTACGCAGTCGGTCAGCCCCTCTCCGGTCTCGCTGCCGTTCCATTTGAGCGAGCCTTGTATGTTGGTCTCCACCGGTTGGAAGTAGAGGTCGAGTAGGTACGGATACACAATCGGACGTTTGCTTTTTTCCGTAGGGAGATACACTGTGCTGATGTTTGCGTTTTCGGAGTCGTTGATCCAGTCGATAGGCTCAGCAAAATCCAGCTCCTGAGTGTAGTCGTTGATGTCGCCGTTCAGCTTCTGGAACATATTCATGAAGTCGTTGTCCTCCGACTTCACAAACAGCTCCTCGCCGTTGCATCCCATAAACACGCCGCCGATACGTACGTGGTTCCCGATGTTGACGCTGATGTCGCCGACAGAATTGTCGGTATCTTCCGACGCCCCGTAGGCAAGCAGCTTCTGCACGGTTGCTGAGTTGCCGCCGCCATACACGTTTCCGTCGATGCGTACCGTGTCGGATGTCGACACACCCTGGATGTTGATGCACACTTTGTTGGTCAGCGGACGCCATGAGTTGATGTTCACCATCTTCACCGCATCGCTTGTGGCTCTGGACTGCGTCATGTTCTCGCGCATAGGCACGGTGTAGACCAACGGCACCGTCTCGGAGTCGGGGTCGTTGGGATTGATGGGATAATACTCGTTGACCGTCACATTCTTGTTTCCGTTTCGGTCGGTGGCATACAGGTAGTTTCCGTTGCCTGCGCCATACACGTCGCCAAACAGATGACCGCCGTAGATGTTGATGGAGGTTCCTGTGCCGCCGTTGTCCATGAAGTAGCCATTCTTGTTCAGTCCCACGTTGACATATCCCGACACGTCGTTGCCGCCATACACGTTGCCATGAATAAAAATGTCGGCATTGCTGTAGGTATGGGGACTTGTAGCCGGCTTGTTGTCGCCAATTCTCACAGTCGTGCTCTTAAGCACATCGCCCATAAATCCGCCTCCGAAAATGTCGTGGCAGTCGATGGCCTTCAGCTCCACGTCGGTTGAGTTGACTGAACTGTAGGTGCCTCCTCCGAACACACGACGGCAGAATACGCCACCGGAGCCCACGATGTGCGTGTCGCCGACCACTTTGCCGGAATATCCGCCACCGATGATGTCCATCACCGAGTAGCCGTTGAAAAAGTGCTTGTATTCCTCGCCTTTCACGATGTCGATGCCTTCGAGGATGCTTCCTCGTCCTTCCATTTCCACGTTCACATACGTGTCGCCCATCACGATGGCATTTTCACCGAATCCTCCGCCGAACACGCTGAATTGCGGTGTGCCGATTTTTTCGTAGATTTCTTTCCACTCAATGCTTTCAAAGAAATTCTTGCCGGTGTCACGTCCAGCCACCATCTCTGTGCTGTTGTAAAGGAGTCCCTTTGTCATGGTGAGATAGGAGTTGTTGCCCACAACGGATGCTATGTTTCCGCCACCGTAAATATTGTGGTCCACTTTGAACTTACGTGCTTTAGGGTCGTACTGCGGAGAGTAAATCGTTCCGCCTACGATGCTGGCAGGACTCCATGTGCGTGCCTGCACATCCCATAATGCATGTGCCTGCACATTGCCTCCAAGAATCAGTAGGTTGGTGTTGCCGGTTACGTCGGCAGATGTCACCGCCACGCTTTCGCTGCCATTCTCAGTAATGGTTTCGGCGCTTCCCAGACCACCTCCGTGAGCGCTTTGTCCGAACCATCCGTCGTAGATTGTCAGCAGGGTGTTGCCATACACTGTGCCGTTCTGGCAGCCGCCATAGATGCGTTCCATGAGAGTGGGGTAGTTGTCGATGTCAACGGGATGCACCATGTTGGCGTCATCGTTTGGAGAGAGATATTCTTTCGTTGCGTCGTCCCAATAGGGGTAGTGCATCACCGGGCGGTCGATGATGAGGCACGAGTTGCCGTAAACGCCTCCGAGACTCTTGCTGTCGGCACACTCCCTGACAGAACGTCCTCTACCGCCTGCAAACACCTGCGACATCAAGGATCCGCCACGGATGTTTACGAGAGTGGTGCGGTTTGTCGGGGATAGATAGTTGTCGCGGGTGAACACCGCAGCGTCGGCTTTTTTGCTGCCTACATTCGCCAAGTCACCGCCGCCGTAGACTCTGCCGAATATCAATGTGCGTTCAATCAGTCCGAGGCCATTACGGTATTTGAACATTTTGCCATAGATGTGCACTTCGGTTTTCTCTACATGCGCCATGTCCGGGAAATCGATGAATCCGCCGTTCTTTTTTACAGACTCCACACCGGAACCTCCACCGTAGACACTATGGTTGACATCGCCTCCTTTGATGAAAACCATCGACTTGCCTTTCACCGAACCGAAGTCGTAGCCGCTGCCGCTGGAGAAGTCGCCGTAGGGCCGCGCTCCCAAACCAGCGCCAAAGATGTCGTGGCAGCCAAGTTGGCAGTCGGTTTCCACGTATGTGTCGCCCGTTACATATCCGGCATATCCGCCGCCATGAATCTGAAGCAGCACGAGTCCGGGCTCACCGATTTTCCAAGCCAGACGGCTGATGTGGTAACGGCGGAATATGTTTGGATCGCTCTCGCCGCCATCATAACTTCCGAAATAGAGTTTCTTGTCTTCCTTCGACAACTTGAGATAGTCGTTGTAGATGTCATCTTCAAGGTCGAGATATGTTTTAAAGTCATTGTTTTGATAGAGATAGCGGTATTTTATGCCGTTGATTGTTAATAAGCCGTCGTCGTCAAATTTTGCTCCTGGCTGCGCATAGACTTCGGTCTTTCCGACAGAAGTGTTGACACCATATCCCGCGCCGAACACTGAGAATGAAGGGCTGGAAACGTATATGCTGTTCATGAACCAGCAGAGCCCCTGCAAAGTGGTGTTTTCAAACATACTGATGGTTTTCCCCTTTGAGTCCTTTATGTCGTCGAGGGGGGAGTGGTTGATTATGACCACTGATTTGCCTGTGTTGGCAACAGAGGCGGAGCCGACATGGCAAGCCCTGTTTCCTCCGCCAAAGATGTTGTAGCTGTTGGTGAAGGTGAATCTGTCCAGATCGAAGAATTTCTTAGTATTCTCATTGTTTCTGATACGGTCGATGGCATTCTGTGCAAGAGGGTCGCCGATGTTGTCTAACGACGTTGCCCTGTCAATGGCATAGGCAATCTTTCGGAATTCGTTATTGTCCTTGCAGATGGGGCTGCTGTCTGACTCGGCGTCAAGCCATGTCGTGATGTTGCCGTTGCTGTCTGCTTTGCGGTTCCATATCCATGAACCTCCGTCGATTTGCACCTTTGTGTTGCCAAGGATGTCGGCATACGTGCCGGTGCCGGCTATGTCTTTCTTGCCGAGCACCTCCTTGTCGACAGTCAGCTCGCTGTCGATGTCAATGTCGCCATATCCTCCGCCATACACGTTCTTGCCCAGCATTCCGCCCTCGATGTGCACAAGCGTGTTGCCGTCGACTGTTCCGTATTCGCAACCGCCGTAGATGTCGCCCCAAACGCATGGCACCACATTGTCGATGCCGCTGTCAACGCCCGGATTGCTGTTGACAATGTGCACAAGAGTGTTGCCGTTGATGCGGCCGATGTTGTAGTATTGGTTTGCTTCAGCCTTTTTGCAGCCCACTCCTCCGCCATACACGTTTCCAAAAATGTTGCCGCCGCGTATGTTGACAAACGACCGGTAGCCCTCGGCTTTGTAGCTGATGAATGAGCCGTCGGTCTGGTTGAGCGTCGAAGCGCTTGTCAGCAAGTCGGGCGAGTAGTAGTCGGAAGGTTTCACCTCTTGGAAAATGCCCACATTGGCATTGTCGCCGCCGCCGTACACGTTGCCGTAGATATTGGCGTTGTCGGTAACCTCCACCATGGTTGTGCCGATGACACGCGCCACGGTTATGAAGTGGGTTGAAGAGGCTGTCTCAGGCTTCAGTCCGGCACTTCCTCCAAACACGTCGCCGTGGGTGAAGGCACCGCGCATATATACCTCCGTATTGCCGCCAATCTGACCTGTGGTGTTGTCCTCGGTCGACGCGATGTCGCCGAAGCCGCCGCCAAACACACGGCGGATAAACGTTTTTCCGTCGACAGTGACTTTGGTGTTGCCAGCCACAGTGCCGGCATATCCGCCGCCCAACACAGCCCATACGGTAAAGTTGGGTGCTCCCATTGAATTGTCGAGCGAAGGATCGTTTGGGTCAATATTGCCGTCGTGACCAGGGCCGTTTTTGCCATAGTCGCCGTCAACGTTGACGGTTACATCGGTGCTGCCAACGGTCGTCAGCCGTCCGTATCCGCCGCCGAAGACACTGAAGTGCGGATTCTCGTTGTCGGTGTACGACTGTTTCCATTCGTCGGTTATCAGCAGTTCGTAAGGCGTCATGCCTTTCTGCATCATCACGGTGGCAAGGCCGGTGCCGTCGGCAGGGGTTGTTGTCACATTGCCGTCGGCGTCTTTGTATGTGCCCACGTTGCAGGCAAGATTGCCGCCGCCATAGATGTTGTGGGGATTCAGAAACTTGCCGTCGGCATAGAATTTTGATTTTTCGTATACAGTGTCCTCCGTGGCAGGCTCGTCGCCGGCGTCGTCGATGTCGGGGTCCCAGATGTAGAATATGTTTTCAACCGGATCCCACATCTTGAACCATATCACATTAATCGAGAAGCTGTCGTCAATCGGACCGTGGCCTACGTTTTGTGTGCCGCCCTCGTCCTGCGCCAGGGTCACGTTGGTGTTGCCGAGCACGTCGGCTGAAGTGACCGTGCCGTCGGTGATGTCGCCGTTTCCGCCTCCGAACACCTCTCCGGCGATGTTTCCGGCATAAATGTTGACATGCGTGTCGTTGGCAACCTGTGCAAGATTGCCGCCGCCGAAGATGTCGCCGTAAATGAAAGGAGCCTGCTGTGTGCTGCCCGCGAACGACACGTTGGCATTGCCGGCAACCAGACCCACCAGCTCAGGGTGCTGCGTGAAGCCGTCGCCGGCGGCAAACGCTTGCGAGGCAGGGCGCAGACGGCGACCGTTGCCGCCGGCAAACACCGAGCCGCGGATGTCGGCGCTGTCGCCGATGACAACGTTTGTGGCGTTGCCGTCAAATTCTACAATCGCCATATCGCCTCCGCCATAGATGTTTTTGTAGAAAGTGCCGCCCATGATGTTCACGCTCGACTGTCCGTAGAGGCGAGCCATGTCGGAAAGCGTCTTGACGTTGGAAGTGCCCATCTCCTTGGCGTCAGCCACACCGTATCCGCCGCCGAACACAGGGCAGTAGAAAATGCCGCTGTTGATGTTCAGCTCCACGTTGCCATAGGTCTTGCCGAGGGCTTTGTAGTTGCCGGAATTGCCGCCGTAGGGGTTCTGCGAATAGAAAAAGTCAGTGCCACGTCCGCCGGCGAAAATGCCGTTGGTGCAATGAAACTCTCCGCCGTTGATGGTGATCGACGCCACTGTGGCGCCAACCTTTCCGTAGACATTGCCTCCGCATTTGTTTGGAGTGGCGGCGGTGCTCGACCATAAGCCTTTGCTCATAAAACCGCTTCCTCCGCCATAGATACCGTCGATAGGGTCGGTGGTAGAGCCGAACTCTCCACCGTTGATTACAATCTTGGTGTTGGTGTTGGTTGGGTCGACATCTGTGAACGACTCGAAATCATCGTTGTTGTAGCAGTGATACGTCACCAGACGATCCTTTGCAACGGCATACGGACCGTAGAGCATAACGTCGCCCGATTCATTCCAATAGGCGATGCTTTTATCGGGAGTGTGGCTGTCGGCATTGTCGTCGCCTTCGCCGATGCCGTTCATACCGCCTGCGCCAGCACCGTAGATTCCGCAGAAGATGTTGTCTTTCTTAGTGTTGCCGGCAGGCAGAATCTCGAATAAGCCGCCGTTGATGGTTATTGTGCTGTAGCCATAGAACGGGTTGTTGACAATCACGTTGCCGGTGTGTCCACGACCGGTGCTGCCGCCATACATCTCGGTGACAATCACGCGGTTGTCGATCCATTCGTCGTTGTTGTGTTTTGAAGACGCTGGGTCGAGCAAGATGTTTGCACGTCCCATATAGGTGTTGTTTGGCACGTAGTAGTCAGTGCCGTTGTAGGGGAGGATGAAGTCGCGCTGCGCACCCAGCGAACCGTTTACGACACGCGCCACCTTTCCGCTTCTGATTATTATGTCGACATCCGCATACATGGCACCCTCGTGGCTTCCGGCGAGAATGATACCGGCATCGTAGTCGCTCTTGCGTTTGCTTGTTTCTCCCTTGATTTTCCTTTCCGGGTTGTGGGCATCGTTCCATTTGCGGTCGATGTCCATCTTGATTGTGCACTTTATCGGCAAGTTTGGAGTTCCCATCACTCCATTGTAGTCTTTCTCAGACGATGTCTGACGTCCGCCCGCGCTGATTGCGGAGTAAAAACCGGATTTGATTGATATTTTGAAACCCTCCTTGCCGTGAGGCATCGACTGCTCGAAATCGGAGATGCTCTTCTTGTTGCTCAGCGGGAAGAAACGTCCGTCGTTGTTGAAACCGCCGAATATGTGGAATGCAGTGGTCACCGCGCCGTCGATGGTGCCGTAGTCAGGCGAGTTCTGCCCGAAACCGGTCATCTGTATGCCTTCGCCCATCTCAAGGTTGTTGTACTGGCAGTAGATAATCTTGTAGAAATCGCCGCCGTTGTTTGTGACAGGGTCGTTGTTGAAGGTGATATACTCGAATCGGGTGTCGCCCCAGATCGGAAGACCCTTTTCGGCACCATAAATCTCGATAGTGCCTTTGTAGTCGGTGCCGTCCCAGTCGCCCGTGATGGTGGCGTTGCGGAAAAGAGTGGACTCTCCCTTTGCTTTAGCCCATTCGTCAAACTTCAGCATGCTTTTGCCTCTGTTGTTGCTGGTTATGTTGAAACCTGTGTATTGACTGTTGGTCACGTCGGTATGGCTTGTTCCCATCAGCACGATGATGTTTTCATCCCAAGTACCCGTCTTGGAGAGCTTGCTGTAGGCGCCTTTCCACGTCTTCATTGCCTGTGTCGGGGAGTAGCCCCACTCCTCGTCGTCGTTGTCTTCGCCCTGTGCGTAGGTTGTGCCGTTGATGCTCACCGCCTCAGGACATAGGTACACCACGATAGTCACTTTGATGTTTTTGTGGAAAATGATGTTGCCACCGCTCTTTACGGTAACCGTACAGTTGTATTGGTTCTTGTTGGTGGCAGTTTCCGGGCGTACAAACTCGTTGGACGTTTCCGACAGCAAGGTTTCTTTGTCGTGCCATTCGTATGTGATGTCGAGCCCGAGTTCGTCGTTTGTGAAATTCTCTTTCGTGTCGTTTTTCACATTAACGATGTATGTGCCGGGCTTGGTGTCGTAATCGAGTTCGGCAGTGATGCCGATAGCCTCGACGAGTACGGTGTTGGTGCGCTGGCTGCCGTCGACGGTCATGGCGTAGACATACTGGGAGTAGGTTTGTCGAGGCAGGGTGAACGGGTTGCAGGCAGTGCTGTTTACCTTTTCGCCGTCAGTGTTGTCGGTCGATGCATACCAGTTGTAGACATCGGAAGTGGTTTCTCCGTCTTCTGTTGTCACGGTGAGCACATCGCTCGTGCCGCGCTCCGCCTTCAGGGCAATCGAGCTGAAAGAGAACCGTTTGGAAGAGTTTGAATATAACCACGGCCTCTTGTCGAGGTTGTTTTGGTTGATGTACAGGTTGTTGAGCCCGGCAAACGTCTTTCCGAACGGCTCTCCTGTGGTTGCGTCGGTTGCCGAAATGTCTTTTTCAACGCCGTATTGGTTGTAGGCGTAGGTGTCGGCAGCCTTGTTGGCAGGAGTGTAGTACCATGTGTCCTTCACCTTGCTTGCAAAGTTGTCGGCGGCTATAAACGCCATCACGCTGGCTTTTTTGCATTGGGTGGTGTTGGCGCTTGTCTTCAAGCCGGCGCCGTGCACATAGATGTTTCTTGGCCATACTACATAGCCTGTTTGGTTGGCAAGTTTGCTTGCCGCACCGAAACCGCATGAAATTGTCACTTGTCCTTCCACACCGTTGAGTGCAGCGTTCCGGAACATATCAATCTCCGTGTCTGCGGAGATGTTGAATATTCTCAGACTCACGAAGTTGTTCAGATATCCGGCTATACCTCCAATTCTGAATTTGGTCTTTGTCGAGAAACTCTCGTTGTTGTCGGTGATTTTTGAGTTGCGGATTATGATGTTGCTGAGTTCCGCGTTCTGGGTCATGTCGGCAACCACAATGCCCATCTTTACCGTGTAGTTGGCGTTGTTGAGAGGTATGTGTGCCTCGAGCTTCTCTATTCGGGCGTTGTCGATGATGAGGTTTGTGACAGCCGCATATTCATTCTCGTTGTTGCCCTTGCCGTTGAGTCGGGCGAACAGACCCCACGAAGCCTCTTTGGCTGTGTTGAAGCTCCATTTGATGAGCAAGTTGCTGACGGAGTGCCCGTCGCCGTCAAACTTTCCGGCGAAGAAATGTCCGTCGGAAGCCTTCGCGATGCCTTGAGCCGTGCCGATAGGAGTCCACAGACCCTTGCTTAGGTCGATGTCCTTGGTGAGTTTGAAATATTTCTGAGAAAACATTTGTAGCTCGGTGCCGTTGTTCACTTCATGCGCCAGTCTTGCCAATTCCAAGTCGTTGCTGATGAGGTAGGGCTTTTCCTTAGAGCCGTCGCCCTCGGTGCCGTCGGGATATAGCTGGTAAGAGTCGGCATAGAAATGGTTGCCGTCGTAGTCCACGCCATAGGCTTTCGGCTCGATGCTGAAAAAGACAGTCTGCGATGTGTTGTCGGCAGACGTGATTGTCACATCGCCGCTCCGAGTCTTGTTGGTCAGCGGCAGCGTGATGGTCTGTCCGCTGTTGGAAATTCCGTCGGTTACGCTCTTGGAGTCCACTGTCCAAGCGAAAGAGCTTCCGGCAGGGATGTCGGCGGAAACGATGGAATATGCGACCGTGCCGTTTTTGAAATCCCATGAGGCTTTAATGTCGTTGCTGCTTAATCCTTGAGCCATGGTCAGATTGACTCCGGCAATCACAAGCATGAGCAGAGAGAAAAAAACTCGTGATATGCTATGTGTTGAATGTTTTCTCATTTTTCAAACACTTTATTGTCGTTATCTATTGTTAGTCTATCAATAATTGACCCGTATAGGCATCCTCGTCGGCAAGCACATACAGGTAGCGTGGCTGTATGAGGATGCGTATTGGGTTTATCATCGCAGTCTTGCCTGTTGTGAGGCTGCTGAAATTATCCTTGTTGATGGTTATTCCGGATGTTACGTTCTTTCGGGTGACGATGGTGGAACCGTCCTCCGCTATGAATTCCACGTCGTATTTGACATTGATGACAGGCAGGAATTTGGCATCGGGTATGGTGTAGATGTCGGCACCCCATTGCGTGTAGCCGGCAGATGTGACAATGACGGTCTGGGTGTTGTCGTCGTAGTCCGCGGAGCCGTAGCCTTTGTAGGCAATAGGGAATGGTGTCTCTACAAACGACTGACGTTTGATGTCGCTCCATGTTATTGCAGAGGCAGACCAACTTTTTGATGTTGTATTCCAGACATAGGAACGCGATATTGTGCACGATGTGGAGAAGCTGCCTGAAAGCGTCACGCTTTTGATGCGGAAGTGGCGGATGGCGTTCATCTTGGTGCCGAGCATGAAGAGCAGCTTGTAGCCGGTGAGTGTCTGGTCGAATTTCAGACTGACCGTTCCGCCTCCGTTGCTATCGGAGATGGCTCCTTTGCTGCTCGGGACGGCGCAGATGATCGGCGCCGCCTTTGTGTCGTAGATTACCGGCACAGGGTTGCCGCCGTCGCTCATGGCGAACGGAAACGAGAGGGTGTATGTGTTGTTGGCGGTGCGCAGAAGAGTGGCGCCGCCGGTATATGGCATATATGCGAAGAAGTCGAACGATGAAGCCTTGGTGTATTCAGTCCAGCGCTTCTTTGTCGCAGTGTCCCAGCCGTATGTCGCCACGTTGTAGGTGGCAGTTTCATTGTTGAATATGGTGTTTGCAGCCGACGCATAGCGTTTCGGCATGTCGTAGTATCCGAACGTGCCCATCGTTGCGGGATGGCGCGTAGGGTCGTAGGCCTCGTAGGGGTTGGCGCGTGTCGCTGTTTTTTGCGGTTGCGCCGAGAATGAGATGTATCCGTGGTTGTCGGCTTGCTGTATGGGCATGTCGGAACCCTCGCAGGCAGAAAGCGTTGCGAGAAGCGCGATAGCGGTTATTTTTGAGATATGTTTCATCCTTGTAGTCAATTCTTTTTACCAGTCTTCAGTGCCTGAGCCGTTGTTTTTTATGTCGGCACCGGGAAGCCATTGCTCCACCATCAAATCGTTGAAAGAGATGCTGTCGCCAGTGTCGGACAATTTGAAAATGTATGTGTATTGGCAGCCCGCCTTCCACTGCATGTATTGCGCCGGCACTGTAGCCGACACCGTTTTTCCGCCAATGTTGATGGTTATGGTGTATGCCCCCTGTTCGTAGGGGATGTTGGCGAGCGGCGGCACGTAGTACCATTTATTGTAGAGGGTAGGGTCTTTGAGGATGTGTATCTGGTCGCCAGCCTCCTCGTAGGGAGTGGTGAGAACCAGGAGTCCGGACGCATCAGCCGCTTCCGACTTCGACATCGTGAGAGTCGGAAATGTGCCGACCGGAATTCCGGTGAGCGGATAGGCGGCGTCGATGGTGCCGCGGAGAGGGGTGTCGGCATTTGCCGGGGTGTCGACGAAACGGCTGTCGCGGAACTTGATGTTGCTTATCGCAACGTTGGTCGTTCCGTCAGGATAGGTGAAGCGGAAGCGCACCTTTGCGATTATCGGCGCGAAAGTCAGAGTGACGCACGACCCGTATGCCGGTGATGTCGACGAAGGGGAGGCAAGCCAAAGGCGGCTTGCGTATGGTGTTGAAGTAGCGGTTGCTGCTTCAGAATATTCAAATTTAAAAGACAAGGTAGCGGTAGCGTTGTCGCCCGAGCTGACCGAAGTCTTTACATCTGGATTGAAGGGACTGTATGCGAAAAAGCGGTAGCTCGTTGCCGAGTAGTCCCAATATTTTATTGTTTGCAGGGTGGCAGTTATAGGATTTTCAATGCCAGCATATTCCCAGTCGGCAGTGTTTGTCGTAGAGCTGCCGGCAGAGCCCTGATTGTATGACATTTTATATCCGTCCATCACAATTTGCGGCGATGACGGGTTCGGGGAGTTTGTTGTGGTTTTATATCCCCATGTGCGGAACGTCTGGAAGATAGTCTCGAGACCGTTGCCCGCTGCTTTTGTTTTTGCATCCTGCCAGTTGTTGTTAGTGCTGCTGAAGGCGATGCTTGTCTGTGTATTGTCCGGTTCGGGCACTATTGGTTCGTCCGGCTCGGATTGCGAGCAGGAGAATAGGAAAAGTCCCAACAGAGGAAATATTAGGATGCGATGTTTCTGCATGTCTTCTTGTTTTTTTTTTAAAGACGGGCGGGGGAGAAACCCCCGTCCGACATATAAATGTGTCCGAGGCGTGTGAAAACACACCTCAGACACAATGTTTTTAGTCAGAATCCAAGGCGTGGGCCAAGGAGAAAGAATTAGTTTTTGACAACTTTGACAATCTTGTATGACTTTTTGGCTCCATTGTCGTATTCAACAGCGTAGTATGTTTCTTTAGCCGGGTCGGTGACAACACCTGTCCACTTGAGAGCATTTACGTTGAGAGTGTAGCCAGGACCTGCCGGAACAGAAGTTACGGTAGTGGCAACATTTGCTGCTGTTTCTGTCACAACCATCTTCTTGCCAGCGTAGTCGGTGACAGTCCAAGTCTTGGCAGTAGCGTCGTTGGTTCCTTTCACGAGAGCGTTGGCAACGCTTGCCTCGTTGATAGTCTGAGTGGCACCGTCTTCGAGAGTTACGGTGTACAATTTCTGAGGAGCGACGGTTTTTGCAGCGGTTTCGCCTGCAACAGGAACATATACAGTTGCATAGATGTCGGTGCCGTTAACATATTCGTTGCCGTTGGTAGTGACCTTGTTGTCCTTGTAGCCGTATGTAGTGAAGCTGTTGTCAGAAACAGTAGTGATTGTTTCCTGGAGACCGTTTGCCTCATCGTCAACAACAACAGCGTCGAAAGAAATGGCAGTCAAACCAGTGCTTGTGCCGCCGGTAGAGCCATTGGTGTCCTGAGAAATCTTGAAGATGTAAGTGTAGGCATATCCAGACTTCCATTCAGTGTATTCGGCAGGAACGGTTGCAGTGGCACCCTTCACGTTGATTGTCTCGTTGGAACCGTCGACAGAAGTGAGCTTGTAGTCGATGCGCAGAGTGATGGCGCTTGCCGCACCTTCCGACGGAAGCACGTTCTGATAGCCGTCACCGCAGTAAGAAGGTTTCGCAGCATTCTGGCTGAGGTATGTTGTGCCTGCAGAAATCTGACCTTCGGCCTGGTTGCCGTATTTGACAGTGCCGAATTTTTTAAAATTCAATACGGCAGTCTCACCTTCAGTTGTTGATTTAGTGAATCTTACGTGAGCCTTGTTGTAGTCTTTCTCAGTAGCGTGGTCGGTACCTGTTGTAGGGAAGAACACTGTCAATGTGCCGGAGTTGTTGAATTCTCCGATGAGTGTGCCTTCTGGGTTGGCTGTGGCTGTGGTGCTTGTAGCGTCGTAGAACTTCACGTCGCTGATCACATAACCAGGGACAATCTCGAAGAGAGCCATACGTACCTTGCTGGCAAGGTGACGGAAGGACATTGATACAGGAGTCTTGTTGTACTCTTTCTCTTTAACAGTCTTCATGTCGGAAATGTAGCACTCGCTGAGAGTGTTTACGTTGCCGGTGAGAGTGTAGGCGGCAGATTTGAGATTGGCTTTGTCGACGTGTGTCGGGGTGGCGTATTTTGACGCCGCATCTTTTTTACCCATTGAGAATGCGATGAAGTCGTAGGATTCGCAAGAGTGGTCCCAATACTTGATGGTCTGCTGCGTTGCTCCGCTCTGTGCGAGAGATTTGTCGGCTCCATTTACCTTCATGTCCTGATTAACATACTCCCAACCTGCTCTGTTTGACTCGGTAGAGAATGCTGAACCGTCTTTGAAGTTCACGTTGTAGTGGTCGAAAGCGTATACTTCATTGTTGGCTGCGTCTGTCTTGCTACCTTTGAAACCGACAACAACAAAGTTGTTTTCGAGAAGTTCTGCTGCAGTCTTGCCAGTCGATGTGGCGCGTGTGATTTTGCCTGTGTCGCCACCGAAGTTGATTGCTGAAGTGGCACCATTTTGCTCATTCCCCTGAATTTCTCCCAAGAAATCGTCGCTTGAGCAGCTGGCAAGAGCCAATGTCGAAGCGGCTGCGATAAAAAACTTGTTCATAAATTAAAAAATTAAAATAGTTCGTATTGTTTATTATATATTAAATTTATTGTTGATTACATGTCGAATATCCATTCTTTCTCTTCGTAGTCCTCCACCACAGCATCGAAGCCGGAGCCTCCGGACCGGTTGGGGACAGGCACCTTGTCCATGTCGAGCTCCACCGTGATTACCCCTCCCCGGAACAGCCGTCGCGTCTGGTCGGTGACGTCAAACACGAACGTGGAGTCTTTGCCGTTGTAGAACTGCATTTTCACGTCAATATAGTGGCGGTTGTTAAGGTCGGCATCCCTCACTTTCTGCAGCGATTCCAGATATGCTCGCGCGTCAAGCTTGCTCGGGTTTAGTTTCGGGATGCCGAAAGTAAGCACCTTTCCGCCTATCACGTCGACCTTGTCGCCGTTCTTGTCGGCAACGTCCTGCTTCATCCGCATGAAGAAGTTCACGGTGATGGCGTCAGCCACCGTCACGCCTGTGTTGAGGTTTACGGAGCGAGCCATGCCGCTTAGATTGGCGTTTCCCTCTACGGCTGTCACCTTTCTGCCGTTGTGGTCGTTGTTGCGCAGAATCACTTGTACCAAATAGATGTAGGTCACTGGCTGCAGCTCCATCTCGAGCTGCCGTACCCAGCAGTTGCGATTCTCGTCGAACGTGAATCCGTCCAGATTCTTGTTTATCTCAATTCCTCTATGGTATCCGGCAAACAGCTCCTCCGGCTGATAGAAGGAGCGCGTGAACTGCGGCGAGTTGTAGAGCGCCGGGTATATTGTCTGTCCGGTGTAAGCGGTGACGTGGTCGTAGGTGGTGTTTTCGTCGATACGCACACTCTGTACCCCGTCGGGAGTGTTGATGTTGTTCCAGGCAAGAATGTCCCAAAAACCGAAATCGTATTTGGCTTGGAGGTGGTTGCCGACGATTGAGTGCCTGTAAGGGGCATTGTGGACACCGAACTGGACGTTGCCGGTGAAATAGCGGCGCACCTCGAAGGCGTCAGGCTCTGTGTAGCCGATAGTGCCAAACATTTCCTTGTCGGTGTTGTCCCATCCGTAGATCCACTCCGCTTGCCAGTCGTATTCGGTGTCGTACTTGAAAATGTAGTTCCATATCACTTTCAAGTCGAGGTCGACGGTCGGTATCTCCATATCGATGTCGGCGCCGCCCTGGTGGAGATGGAGCTTAGGCTCACGCACGCATCCCGTTGCGACAAGGCATAACAATGCAAAACACATGACGATAGCCTTGTTGCAGGCTTTGCGGCTTGCATCAAGGATGATTCGTGATATGAGCTTTGTTATATTGCGCATTGTTGCTATGTTTTGTCTAATAGTTGATTGCCGTTTCTCGGTTTCTGAAACTTACGCCTTTCTTGTTGTTGCGTCTGTAGAGCAGGTCGTAGCTGAGCGTTATCTCCACCCTGGTAGGGCCAAGCCACGAGAAGCGGTGCTGCCTCTTTTGGAAATCCTTGGCATCGCCGTACCACTTGTAGTAATATTGCTCTTTGTCGGTGTCGGGGTCTACGGGGCATTTCCACTGATAGGGGTCGTAGTTGGTGCTGAGATATCCAGCCTGCAGCCCGAACTCCAGCTTCCAATGTCCGGAGCGACCTAACGGGACGACATAGCCTATACCCAAACCAGCGCCCCAGCCTTCGCCTTCCCATCCGCGTTTCTCATCGAAGCAGATGTTGTATAGGTACGCGTGCGCGTATAGATTGAGGTATTAACCTCTGAAAGCCGCGCCTTCTCCCGGTTTGCGTTTGCGGATGTCGCCGCTGCGCAGATAGTAGCGGGTGTGCAGCTGATAGTTTCTGACCTGAAAATATTTATGCTCATCATAGTGCTGCCACCACGGGCAGTCGAAACTTGCACCGTAGGTGAAATGACCATGAAGCGGATAATATTCCAACGCAACGTTTGGAATAGGGCAGAAGCGGTCGTAGCCCGGCATGTAGGCAAAGTCAAACAGCACGTTTGTCTTCACGCTCAGCACCTCGCGACGCGGCAAAGCCGAGGCGGGTGTTGTCGCTGGGATGATGTATGCCGGTGTGATGTCGGCATTTTGGATGCGCAGATGGCAGTCGGCGACAGTTGCCGGAATGGTTGCTGCTATAGGTCGTGGAGCCAGGTCGTTGCTGTCGATGTTGGCAAGCCTTTTGTCAACGACAATTATTCTCACTGCGCGCAGTTTCGGGAAATATTCTTTCAGCAGGTAGCGCCATAGCTTGCCGCCGTCGTGCTGCTTCATAGCCGCCTTAAGACGTTGGGTGTCGTCGGCGTAGAGTGTGATTAAGGAGTCGACATCATGGAATTTGGCGTCGTGTTTCAGCATCATCATGGTGTAGAGCAGGTCGTAGTCCTCAGCCACAACGTCGTATTGGATGTGGTCGGTGCCGATGCCGTAGCTTCGAAGCAGAGCGTCGACCGATGCGCGACGTTGGTTTGCCAAACGACGGTTGTTGTCGTATGGACCTTCTGGAGAAGCGGCGGCACGTCCGAAAACAATACCCCTATCTCCCAGCCTTTGAAGCTCTGGGATAAGCACATCGGTAATCCATTCCCTGTCTTGGTCGCTGATGTTGATTCTATTTACAACAAATTTTATTGGGCGCGAATTTTGGATAAAGATGCTGTCGGCGGTTATTCCTTCAGCAGCCATATCCATTGCTAAACCAATAATTAGTGTAATTATCAGTCTGGTATATCTCACTCTTTTTTACCTGTTCCTTTAAACCTTTTTATGCCACAAACACTGATTAAAGTTGGGAAGTATGGTGTCGTGACAGACCTATATTAATCGTTAATGTGTTGGTTAAAATCTAACCTGCTTTTAGTAGCGGATGCAAATTTACAAAGAATACAAATACGGGGGGGAAAATCTAAATATTTTTTGTTGTTGATGATGTTATTTTATGTTAACGAAGCTTTGGCTTGGAGATATTCGGCGAAGATGCGGGCTGCGCTCTCCACCTTGGCAGCGCAAGGACGCGACCTGTAGTATTCGGCTGTGCGAGGCGATGCCTCGTAGGTAGACACTGCTTTGTCGTGGCCTTTCAGTCCGAGAATTTCGGCGCAGATGAGCGAGCCGTTTTGCTCGCGCGATTTCTCAAGAAGCTGTTGTACAACCTTGTAGCAAGCCGATTTGCCTTCGCGGTCGGCACCGTCGGTCTGACCGCAGTCGAGTCCCGCAAGCGACACGATGCCCGACACGGCGCCGCACATCATGCGAAGCCTCCCAACGCCGCCGCCGAAACCTGCGGCAATGCGTTTTGCGAGGTCGTCGCTGAGTCCGTAGATGTCGGCGAAAGCCGCCACCACTGATTGGCAGCAGCCATAGCCTTGCATAAAATTGTCGACAGCGCGCTGCACACGCTCTTCAAGTTCCGGTGATAAGGTCGTATAGTCCATAGTTATGAAAACAGTTCCATTTGCTCTGGAATGTTGGGGTTCGCGTGACTCTTTTCCGGTTCTTTATGATTCTCCATTTCGGGTTCTTCAGGCTCTTCGGCAACGATTGGAATTGCGTTTGTCGGCGGTGTGGGCATCAGCCAGTCGGAATATTCGGTTGTGTAGTCGATGGCAGATATTCCCGACAGCGGAGCCGCATGGTGTTGAGCCTTTTTCTTGGCTTTCTTTTCTGCCTTTTGGATTGAAATCTCGTTTTTTGCTGATTCCAGCTCGTCTTTCAGCGCCACAATCTGTTGGCGGAACTCCTGCTCCTTGTCGGCATAGTGCTTTTTGTTGCGTTCCAATTCCTTTTTCAACTGCTCGTAGACAGAAGAAATCTCGTCTTTCGTGCTGTTGAGGTCGTCGATTTGCAATTGTTTTTGCGACAGCTCATTGTTGAGTTTCTCCACGGTGTCTTCGAGCTTGGCGCGAGTGACTTCGATTTCAGCCATCTTTGCGGTGTCGCCGGTCTCGTTAAGTTTCTCGTGCAAGGCGTAGAGCTCGTCGTTCTGGCTTTGGATTGTGGACCGCATGCTTGCCAACTCATTGTTGCGCACAGCAAGTTCGTTTTGGAGCTTTTCCAGTTCCTCGCTGCTTGCCGCTGGGGCATTTTTCAGCGCTAACTTTTCATCTTCGGCTTCGGCGAGTTTGCGTTTTGTCTCTTCCAGCTCTAAGGTGGCCTGCGAGAGAGCTGTAATGCGTGCCGTCAGCGCTTCTGCTTCGGTTTTGGCGTTGCTTTTTATGGTCTCGAGTTCGGCGTTTAGACGCTCGATTTCCGCCTCCTTCTCGTTTGTGTCGTCGGGTTGTGATGACAATTCGGCAATGCGCGCCTCCTTCTTCGCCACGTCTGCTTTGGCGGCAAGGATTTGAGCCGCCGAGTCGGTGGCCTTGCGTTCGGCGTCGGCTTTGATTTCGGCAATTTCGTTTTGCAGATTCTCGTTTGCCGCGCGCAAGTCATCGTTGTCCTGTCGCAATGCCTGCAGCGCCTCATCGTTGACAGCCGCCACTTTGATTTTGTTCATCAGACTTTTGCATTCCAGCTGATACTGCTCGCGTTCAGCCTCCGCTGAGGCAGCGCGGTTTTCCAATGTCGATATGCGGTCGTTGAGCGTGGTTTTCTGCCTGTCAAGGCTTAGAATGCGGTTTCGCAGCTCTTCGTTTTTCGTCTTGTATTCGTTCATCTGCTTTGAAGCCTCCGACGATTTGTTGGCAAGGTCCATACGGTCTTTTTGCCATTGCTGGCGAGCGGCTTCCTCCGCCTCCTGCTTGATTTGCTGCAGGAAGTCGGTGAGCGTTGATCCGATGAGGCTTCTCACGTAGTTGGCTTGCGCGTCTTTGTCGATGCATTCGCGCACGTATTCCGGCAATGACGTGTTGAGCACAGAGGTTACCTTGTCGACCACTTCATCGCTTATGGCGTCTTCAACATCCTTCTGTGAGATTTTAGCCACTTCCGGAACAGGCGGTGGCAATGGCTTTTCGTTTTCTTTTTTGAACGGGTTGATGTAAGACGGCGAGTTTGTCTGCGATGAGTTCTCGTTGCCCATATCTTCTTTGTCGGGAAAACCCAACATTGCTTTTAGGTTGTTTATGATTGACATATATTCAGTTATCTTCTGTTGTTGGTTTTACAATGATTCCTAATCCCGTCTTGCCGTTTATTCCGATTTGCAGCGGTCGGCTGAAACGCACGGAACGCAAATGGTCGGACTCGTAGACGGCAGGCATGCTGTCGAGATATTCAATGTCGCAGATGTCGCCGTTCTTGTCGTTTATGGTGAAATACCCGACGCCGAACGATGTGAGATTCTGAAAGAAATGCGTGCCCTGGCTTGGCTCTATGCGGTATCCCGGCAGTGCCGTCTCTGCAATCACGCGTGCGGCTGAGATGTGCGCCCATTTCACGGGGATGCCCAGTGCGGGGTCGCTTGAGCCCCATCGTCCGGGACCTATCAGAATATATCCCTTGTCGGCTTCTACGTATGACTTGTTGAGCTTCTCTATCTCGCGTGCCACCATAGGGTTGTTGAACGAGGAGAAGTTCTGCGTCTTGACATACACCACGTCGGTGACACCGTCCATCATGCCGTGTCCGAGAGCGCTGGATGTCTTCATGATCAGCTGGCTGTCGGATGTCTGCATAATTTTCTCATCGAGCATTTCTTTGCGGTCGACAATTGGACGTATCTGCAACCAATATACGTTGCCTTTTGTTTCTCCGTGCTTGTCGATGCATCCGGCAAATTCGATTTCCACCGGACGACGCATCTCTTTTTCTCCTTCGGAAAGCATGAAGTCTACAATCTCAGCAAGCGGGAATGCTTTGTGTTGCAGCACGTTGGCGAATGTAACCACGCGGCGTCCGTTACCGTACTCGCTGTCGCGAATCACTTGGTCGTAGGGGTCGAAAGTCGACACCATATAGCGCAATGAGCCATTTTTTGCCGCGTCCTGCACACGTATTTTCTTTATGTTGAACCCGTCGTCGACCTTGAATCCGCCTTCAACGTCTTTAAGGTCAAGGGCGTAGAGTTGGGTCTGCGTGTCGCGCAGGGCAAGGTCGAGAGTGCTTGTTTGCAGCACTTTGTCGGGATGTCTTGGCGAAAAACGCAGTGCCAGACCTCCGTCAACGATGTATTTACCGAGTCCTACGGCAATTTCTGCCACTCCGTCCTCGGGCATCTCGTCGTTGATGGGGTAATAGTTGAGTGAGCGGCCCACTCCTGCAAACGATGGGTAGTAGTATCCGTCGTGCTCCGCGCCAGCCACCTCTTGTATGATTATAGCCATCTTTTCTTGGTCGATAAGATTGCTTGTGGCGGTCATGTATGCTTTGCTGTCGGCATAGAACACTGACGCATAGACGCTTTTTATGGCGTCGCCGAGCAGATGCAGCATCTCCTCCTTGTTGTCGAGACGCGGCACCATATATGTGGAGTATATGCCGGCAAAGGGCTGATAATGCGAGTCTTCGAGAAGGCTTGAGCTGCGTATCGCCAACGGCTTGTCGATAACCTCAAACAAGGCAAGAAAGTCGTCTTTAAGCTGCGACGGCAGTTTTGCGTTTATGAAACAGCGCAGAATCTCCTCGTCGGGGGCGTCAGACAGGGCGATGGGATATAGGTTGTTTTCTTCCATGAATTGGTCGAAAATGTCGGTGCAGAGCACCACCGTTCGCGGAATTGACACTGTGACACCGTCAAAATTGTCGCATATCGGATATTTCTTTATTATAGAGTCGATGAAAGCCAGGCCGCGTCCCTTGCCGCCAAGTGAGCCTTGGCCGATGCGGGCGAAATTGGAGTAGTAGTCGAAGCGGTTTTTCTTGAAAATGGCAACGACTCCTTTGTTCTTCATCCTGCGGTATTTCACAATCAGGTTGAAGAAGAATTTCTTCACCTCTGCCGCCTCGCTGATTTCGCGGAAACGATGGGCTTGAATGATTTCGGCGATGGGAAACATCGCGCGCGAATACAGCCACCGCGAGATGTCGTTGCGTGAGGCGTGGTACAGCAGCGACTCGTCTGGAATTTTGAATAGGTTGTCCTGAAACTCTTTCAGGTCGGTTATGCGCATCACTTCCTCTCCGGTCTCGGGGTTGCGTATCACGAAATCACCGAAGCCGAAATTGTCGGTGATGATGCGCCCAAGGTCGACAGGAAACTTCTTGGAATTCTTGTCGAGAAACGAGATGCCCATTTCTTTGGCGTAGACTGCATTCTCGGTCTCTGACGATTCCATAATGATGGGGACATAGGGGTCGATTTCCTTTATCTCTTTGGCAAGGCGGATGCCGGCGTGCTTGTCCTTCTCTCCGTCTCTGCTGAACGACACGTCGGTGATTACGCCGAGAATCTCGTTCTTGTACTTGCTGTACAAAGTCATCGCCTCCTCGTATGTGCGTGCCAAAATGACTTTTGGGCGTCCGCGCATACGGAGCATCTGCTCGTGCTCATTGAGCGCTTCGGTTGAGAAAATTAGCGATTGCTTCAGCAGAAACTTGTATAGGTGGGGCAACACTGATGAGTAGAAGCGCACGGAGTCTTCCACAAGCAGTATGGTTTGGATGCCAACTTCAAGAATGTCGTTGTCGCTGTTCATCTTGTCTTCCATCAATTTGATGATAGCAAGAAGCAGGTCGACGTTGCCGAGCCAGCTGAACACATAGTCGACGCCGGAGAAGTCTTCGTTGGCAAGACGCCGCGACACTTCGCGTGAGAATGGAGTCAATACGATAAACGGAATGTCGGGATAGCTTGACTTGATGTTTTTGGCTTCGCGGAATGTGAGTCCTATGTCGTTGCCAGGCATCGCGATGATTAAATCGAACGACTTGCTTCTTAAAAGATCGTGGGCGTCCTCGTAGCTGCTTGCCTGTGCCACGCGAGGGGGAGAACTCAGATTGAGCGATGTGTACTCAAAATACAGCTGCTCTTCGATGCGTCCGTCTTCCTCCATCATGAAGGCGTCGTAGGGCGAGGCGATGAGAAGCACGTTGTAGATGCGGCGCTGCATCAAATCTTGAAAAGCAGTGTCGCGCAAGTAGAGTTGACTAAGTTTAGCCTCGTTCATTCGTTCTCGTTTTTCTATTCTTGTACAAATTTACGGAAATCTGACGTATTATAAGAATATTTTGCCATGAATGTTTATAAAAATATGTCTGCTCTTAAATATATAATAATGTGTGTAAATAATTGGGGCTTGTTTCTGTCGCAAAAGAAGGAAAACGGGGTGAAAAAAGTTTCCGAAATAAGTGACGGAGAATCAATGTGTTGTGAAAAAAGTTGAAAAAAGGGGCAAAAAAAGATGCTGAAAAGTTTGGCGGGAAAGGTAAAAGGCAGTACCTTTGCAACCGCAAAAGCGAAACAGACCGGTGGTCGTGAAGCTTTGGCGTGATGCCGGAGGGCGTCGGACCGGCGCGGACGCGGGGTTTTGAAAAAGAAACTTGAAAAAAGTTCGCGAAAAATTTGGCGGTTAAAAATAAAGGCAGTACCTTTGTAACCGCTTTCCGAAAAGGAAACGGCGCAGAGAACATTGAAATGATGCGATAAAGAGACAAGACGAAGGAAGAGGGCGGAAGCCCTCCGTCAAGAGAAGAAAGAGCGCAGATGCCGGGACGATCCGAGGTTGTTGGTCTGGCTGTCGGAATGACAGAGAAAAATAAAAGAACAAGATAAACAACGGAGAGTTTGATCCTGGCTCAGGATGAACGCTAGCGACAGGCTTAACACATGCAAGTCGAGGGGCAGCGAGGGAGTGGCAACACTTCTGTCGGCGACCGGCGCACGGGTGAGTAACGCGTATGCAACCTGCCCTTCACAGGGGGATAACCGGGAGAAATTCCGACTAATACCGCATACGTCCTCCGGGGGCATCCCCGGAGGATGAAAGAATTATCGGTGAAGGATGGGCATGCGTGATATTAGGTAGTTGGCGGGGCAACGGCCCACCAAGCCCACGATATCTAGGGGTTCTGAGAGGAAGGTCCCCCACATTGGTACTGAGACACGGACCAAACTCCTACGGGAGGCAGCAGTGAGGAATATTGGTCAATGGACGAGAGTCTGAACCAGCCAAGTCGCGTGAAGGAAGACGGATCTATGGTTTGTAAACTTCTTTAGTGCGGGAACAAAGCGGCGTCGTGACGCCGGATGAGTGTACCGCAAGAATAAGCATCGGCTAACTCCGTGCCAGCAGCCGCGGTAATACGGAGGATGCGAGCGTTATCCGGATTTATTGGGTTTAAAGGGAGCGCAGGCTGCGAGGCAAGTCAGCGGTCAAATGTCGGGGCTCAACCCCGGCCTGCCGTTGAAACTGTCCTGCTAGAGTTCGAGTGAGGTATGCGGAATGCGTTGTGTAGCGGTGAAATGCATAGATATGACGCAGAACTCCGATTGCGAAGGCAGCATACCAACTCGCGACTGACGCTGAGGCTCGAAAGCGTGGGTATCGAACAGGATTAGATACCCTGGTAGTCCACGCAGTAAACGATGAATACTAACTGTTCGGAGGGCGACCTCTGAGTGGTAAAGCGAAAGCGTTAAGTATTCCACCTGGGGAGTACGCCGGCAACGGTGAAACTCA